>ENA-UOYH01000064-UOYH01000064.1-marine-metagenome-genome-assembly--contig:-NODE-64-length-48484-cov-5.187080_pt1 | contig 48484 bp, 40 predicted proteins | sample MGYA00238175_ERZ767261 | MGnify/ENA primary metagenome ERZ767261 (study PRJEB28946, sample SAMN06267185) | marine metagenome | isolation source: Columbia River Estuary | place: USA:Columbia River Estuary...
CCTACAAGACCTACGCCCGCTTCCGTTAATTTTTTTATCCAACCAGATACATTACTTAACATATTTTCTCTCCATTAGTTTTAAAAATAACCAGCAACTTTGCCGATTGGTGCACTTTTTATAGTATCAAAATCAGCATGTCAAGTTTTCTTGATGAAAAAATAGCAAAAAAAATGAAAAAATAGCAAAAAAGTGACTAAATGTTGTAAAATAACAACAAAAAATCAGTTCAAATTACTACAGATAGAAATATACCAATAAAGGCTGTCATACCAATGAAATTATTGTTTAAAAAAGCCTTAAAAAATAGCTCTTTTTGCCGTTTTTTCATTAATAATTGATGATAAATCATAAATATTAAAATAATTACTAAAGAAAAGTAATAAATAGATCCTAAATCAAACAAATTCCCAATTACTACAAATACAATAATCAATATAATTTGTAAGAAAGTTATAAAAATTTGGTCATATTTCTCAAAAAGTATTGCGGTTGATTTAACCCCTATTTTTATATCTTCATCTCTATCTGCCATTGCATAAAACGTGTCATAAATCAAAGTCCAAACTATTGTTGCAAGAAAAATCCAGCCTGCAGATAAAGGGATAGAGCCAGTTTGAGCACTGAATGCCATCGGCACACTCATTCCAAATGCTACTCCCAAAACTACCTGAGGTAAATGAGTCCAGCGCTTCGTAAAAGGATACAAAGTGGCAAGTGCTAAAGCAATTAAAGAGAGTTTGATTGTTAAGGCATTCGTTAGAAGAACTAATCCAAATGCTATTATTAATAAAAATACAAATAATCTTAGTGCTGACTTAGGTGAAACTTCTCCTGTAATAAGAGGTCGATCCTTTGTCCGAGCTATATTCTGATCAATGTTACGATCTGCATAATCATTAATCACGCAGCCTGCACTTCTCATTACAAGCACTCCTAACGTAAAAATAATTAATAAGTCAATATCTGGCCAACCCTTTGCACTTAAAAATAATGCCCAATATGTTGGCCATAAAAGTAAATATGTCCCAATAGGCTTATTAAGACGCATTAAACGTATATATGCATTCATAGTTTACCTATAAAGATTTCAAGATCATCAGGCAAAGGGGCCGTTACTTTCTGAATTTCTTTTGTGATTGGGTTTGTAAAGGTTATCGATTTGGCATGTAAAAAAAGTCGATTCAATCCTTTTTTCTTCATCAATTTATCAAAGACATGGTCACCATACTTATTATCTTGAGCAATTGGATGCTCAGCATACTGTGCATGAACTCTAATTTGATGAGTTCGTCCAGTCTCTATAACAACCTCAACTAATGAAGCACTAAAGCCTTCTGCTAGGAAATTTTTTATCGGATGAAAATGACTGACTGAATCTTTACCCTTTATATCTATAACACTTTGCCTAGAATTTTGATAAATTGGAGCATCAACAGTGTGCCTTTTTTTACTCCAACTATTTTTCACAAGTGCTATATAGCGCTTCTCCAGCTGGTGTTTGACCAATTGTTCATGTAAATCTCTTAAGACTGAACGTTTTTTTGCCAAAATTAAACACCCTGAAGTTGCCCTATCGAGACGGTGAACAAGTTCGATAGGCTCTTTATACTGACTCTTAAGTGCCTCAATAATTCCAATACTAATTCCACTTCCTCCATGAACAGCCATCCCATGAAACTTATTAATAACCAATAATCCTTTATCTTCATATAGAATTGATTCATTAATCATCTCAAGTAAATTCTCAGAGGGCTTAATATCCTTTTCAGTAGAAGTGCGAATAGGTGGAATTCGAACAACATCATCTGTTAGAAGCTTGTAATCTGCCTTCTTCCTGCCTTTATTGACACGCACTTCGCCCTTTCTAATAATTCGATAAATATGAGACTTCGGAACTCCTTTGAGCTGCTTAACTAAATAATTATCTAGGCGCTGGCCTATAGAAAATTCATCAACGGTTATAAATCTTGGTGCATCATGAATGGTCATAAGTTCATGAAAAAAATAGTTGATTAAAGTTATTAGTAGTAGTGGTAGCCATTTCATCGATACTTGTATTACGTATCTCTGCAAGCTTTTCTACAACATAGTAGGTATAAGCTGGACTGTTAGGTCTGCCTCTAAAAGGTGAGGGTGTCAAATATGGCGAGTCAGTCTCGACTAAAAGTCGTTCAGCAGGTACTTTCATGGCAACTTCTCGCAAAGATTGTGCGCTATTGAATGTCAAAATACCTGAAAAAGAAATATAGAATCCCAAATCTAATGCAGCTTGAGCAGTCTCCCAGTCTTCTGAAAAACAATGCATGACACCAGCTTCTGCCTTTTCTTCAGTCAGTATTCTGATAGTGTCTTCTTTAGCATCCCTCATATGAATAATCATTGGTTTACCTGACTCATTAGAAGCTTTTATGTGCCTACGAAAACGGTCTCTCTGCCAGTCTGCCTCTTCTTTTTTTACATGAAAATAATCTAATCCAGTTTCACCAATTGCAATCACCCTGTCACTTTTTGCATAAACTAATAATTCTTCTATGCTTGGATCCTTACAATTAGTCTCTGTAGGATGAACGCCAACTGAAGAAAAAATATTTGGGTATTCTAAAGCTAAATTGTGAACTTGATCAAAATGCTCTAAATCAATACAGACGCATAAAAATTTGTTCACTGACAGCTCACCAGCATGAGCTAACATCGACTCAATGCTGCCTCCAAAGGCATCTAGGTCTACACGATCAATATGACAATGAGAATCTACTATTTGCATAAGAAAATTATATATGAATTTCTAAAAGTGAGCGATTATCAGAAACAAATGGAACCTTCAATAAATGCAGTTGAGCGTTAATATTTTCAATATTTTCTTCATTAATATTGTCACCCTTCATTAATAAGTATCGCCCTTTATTAGAAATTAAATGCTTAGTTAGTTCAATCGTCTTGCTAACATCTGCAAATGCTCTTGTAGTAATTTGAGAAAAAGACTCTTCAGACTCAAAAGACTCTACTCGACTATTGATAACTATTAAATTTTCCAATGAAAGCTCTGTTTTTACAGTCTGCATAAAGCGGCATTTTTTTCCTATACTATCTATTACAAATACCTTAGTTTTAGGCTTCATAATAGCAATCACAATGCCCGGAAGTCCTGCTCCAGAACCCACATCTAATAATAAGCCAGGCTTAATAAAATTCAATATTGAGAGGCTATCTAAAAAATGCTTTTTAATAGATTCCAAAGGGTCTCTTATTGCGCTTAGATTGTATACCTTATTCCATTTAAGGATAAGCGAATGGTAACTTAACAATTGCTGGACTTGACTCTCAGAAATAGGGATACTCATCAACTCTGCACCCTCACAGAGTATTCTTTCAGCCTCACTCACGACAAAGATTTATAGGTTTTCAAAAATACCAGAAGTATAGAAATTGAGGCTGGCGTTACACCTTGAATTCTGCTAGCCTGTCCAATTGTTTCAGGCTTATGCTCGTTTAACTTTTGTCTGACCTCGTTTGATAAAGCTTTAATCTCGCTATAGTCTATATCCGATGAAAGCTTAGTATCCTCATTCTTACGATATTTTTCAATTTCATCTAATTGTCGCTTGATGTAGCCTTCATATTTAATTTGATTTTCAACTTGCTCAATGATTGACTTGTCTTCTAAGAATGGTTTGGCTTTGTCAATTTTACTGAGCACTTTATAGTTAATATTTGGTCTTTTAAGTAATGCCTCTAGGCTATATTCATGACTAAGTTTTAAACCTAACACACTTTCAGCTTGAAGATCTCCAGCCTGAACCCAAAAAGATTTTAACCGCTTTTTTTCAATTGCTACCTGTTCATATTTACCATTAAACGAATGCCAGCGAAGGTCATCAATGAGTCCTATTTTTCTAGCTTGTGGTGTTAATCTTTCATCAGCATTATCTTCCCGAAGTAATAATCGATACTCGGCTCGAGAGGTAAACATTCGATACGGCTCTGTCGCTCCTTTGGTAGTCAAATCATCCACCATAACACCAATATAAGACTCGTCTCTTTTAGGAATCCATGGGTCCTTTTCTTGTATCTGCAAGGCAGCATTGATTCCAGCTAAAATTCCTTGAGCAGCAGCCTCCTCATATCCAGTTGTACCATTAATTTGACCTGCGAAAAAAAGTCCAGATATTTTTTTAACTTCAAGTGTTTGTTTTAAGCCTCGAGGGTCGAAAAAATCGTATTCAATAGCGTAACCCGGTCGAATAATCTTTGCATTTTCAAAACCTTTAATCGAGTTTACAAAATCTTCTTGAACCTCATAAGCTAATGAGGTAGAAATGCCATTTGGATACACCTCGTGAGTTGTCAAGCCCTCTGGTTCTACAAAAATTTGATGTGAATCTCTTTCTGCAAATCGCACAACTTTGTCTTCGATTGAAGGACAATAACGAGGCCCTATACCTTCTATTTTGCCACTATAAAGTGGTGAATCTTTTAGTCCATTATTAATATATTCATGTGTTTTAGAGTTGGTGTGTGTAATAAAGCATGGTATCTGCTGAGGATGATCAGTAGATTGACCCATGAAAGAAAAGCTTGGTAATGGCGTATCCCCTTCTTGCTTTTGTAAAACATCAAAATTAATTGTTCTTCCATCTAGTCGTGGAGGTGTCCCAGTCTTTAGTCTTCCAACTCCTAATTCATATGATCGTAATTTTTCTGATAAAACATTTGCAGGCGCATCGCCAGCTCGACCACCCTGGTAATTCTCTTTACCAATATGAATAATGCCACCTAAAAAAGTACCAGATGTTAGAATCACTTTATCTGAAAAAAACTCTAAACCCATTTGGGTTATCACACCTTTGACTCTATGATTTTCAATAATCAAATCATCAACTGGCTGCTGAAACAAAGTTAAATTCTCTTGATTTTCAATTTTGCTTCTAATTGCTGCTTTATATAATATTCTGTCTGCTTGAGCCCTGGTCGCCCTCACGGCAGGACCCTTTGAGGCGTTTAACGTTCTAAATTGAATTCCCGCAACGTCTATGGCCTTCGCCATCGCACCCCCCATAGCATCTATCTCTTTTACTAGGTGTCCCTTTCCAATACCACCAATAGCAGGGTTGCAGCTCATCTGCCCTAACGTCTCTACATTGTGTGTAATCAGTAATGTGTCAACGCCCATTCTAGCAGAAGCTAAGGCCGCCTCTGTTCCAGCATGCCCACCACCAACAACAATTACAGGAAAATATTTACTACGCTTCATTCTCTTTAGATTAAATAAATAAAAAGGCCCGAATTTCGGGCCTTTTTATTATACGCTCTATGTATTAAGCTAATTGGTCAGTCTAACTCGCCTTAAACATAGCATATACTAGTATTTATAACCAGCTTCAAATAGTGTATCTTGCGAAGAAGGTTGTGAACCCGAAACATAGTCACCTTTAGAGGCCTCTGAGTTAGCTTGACATCTTGCCATTAAGGCCTTTTGACCTGCTTTAATATCACTACCTTTCCATGCCTGCAAACACGATTGCTGCAGAGCCCTACCATAAGAAAATGTCAAGCTTGTAGAGCTTTTATGCTCAATACTGTTCATGGTATTAAGATAAACAGAGGCATCCTCTTCAGTCAACCCACCTGAAAGAAACATAATTCCTGGAACAGCTGCTGGTACGCAACGATTCATTGTCCGAACTGTCATCTTAGCAACTTCTTCAGAACCTGCTTTATTCGTATTATCAGCACCAGAAACCGTCATTGATGGTTTGAGTAATGTTCCTTCCAAGAAAACATTATTTTCTGAACACGCTTTGTAAACCTCAACTAAAACTTTTTCCTGTACTTCTGCTGTTCTTTCAATAGTATGATCACCATCCATTAAAATTTCAGGCTCAATAATTGGCACAAGACCAGACTCTTGACAAATTTTTGCATATCTTGCAAGTCCCCAAGCATTTTCTTTAATTGCAAGATCTGTTGGACATCCGTCAGCTGTGATTTGAAGAACAGCACGCCATTTTGCAAAACGTGCACCTTGTTCATAATACTCAGCTGTTCTTTCAGCTAAACCTTCTAAGCCCTTACACCAAGTTTCAACTTCATGAGCACCTGAAAGCGGGCTTAAGCCTTTATCTACTTTAATTCCAGGAATAACTCCCAACTTATGAAGCTTTGACACCATACTTTCACCATCAAGATGATTTTGATAAAGTGTCTCTTCAAAAAGAATAGCGCCACTAATATATTCACCAAGCCCTTCAGTAGTAAAAAGCATGCCGCGATATGCTTGTCGATTCTCCTCAGAGTTTTCAACATCAATACCTGCTAGGCGCTTACCTATAGTTGGAGTAGACTCATCAACTGCAAGTAAACCTTTTCCACTAACTGCTAGGCGATTAGCTGTATCTCTTAATTCGTCTTTTTTATTTATCATTTTGTTCACCTTTTATATTTTTACTTTTAATAGTTTCCATCACCTACACGAAGAATCTTCATCAGATTCGTGCCACCCGATTTATCTTTATGCATCCCTTTTGTTAATATTGCTATGTCACCATTCTCAACTGCAGATTTACTTTGAAGATTGTCAACCACATGGGTGTTGACATCATTCCAATCATCCATACTAGTTTTTTCTATATAACAAGGATAAACACCTCTATACAAAGTAACTTTTTGTAACGTTTTATTATTATCTGACATTGCAAAAATTGAGATATTTGAACTAATTCTAGACATCACCAAAGCAGTCTTTCCAGTTTGAGTCAGCGCTGCAACAACTTTTGCACCAATATGATTTGCAGCATACATGGCACTCATAGCGATCGTATAATCAATCTCTTCAAAGTGCTGGTTAAGTCTATGACGAGATAAGGTCGCTCTTCGACTTTTTTCAGCCTCAAGACAAACATCGCTCATTGTTTTAACAGCATTGACTGGATATGCACCAACGGCAGTTTCTGCTGAAAGCATGACAGCGTCTGTACCATCGAGAACGGCATTGGCTACATCAAACACCTCTGCCCGAGTGGCAATGGGATTAGCAATCATTGACTCTAACATTTGTGTCGCTGTAATCACAACTTTATCACTAGATCGAGCCAATTTTATAAGCCGTTTCTGCACTGCTGGTAACTGCGGATCTCCGATTTCAACTCCTAGATCTCCACGAGCAACCATAATTCCCGCTGACTCATTTAATATCTCTTGAATTATGTCGTCTGCTAATGCTTCAGCTCGTTCAATTTTCGCGATAACGCTTGCACTTGAACCAGCCTGTTTTAAGAGTCTTTTAGTTTCACGTACATCATTTACACTAACAGGAAAAGATAAAGCAACGTAGTCAGCATCAGCTTTTGCTGCGGTCAAAATATCTTTCTTATCTTTGTCAGTTAGGGCATGAGCACTTAAACCGCCGCCACGCAAATTAATGCCTTTATTGCTATATAAAGTTCCTTCTTGAACTACGGTAGTTATAATTTTTGAGCCATCAGTACTTTCCACTTCAAGAATTATTTTTCCATCATCTAGAAGTAACATATTGCCAGCATTCACTTCACTTGGTAACTTCTTATAAGCAATACCAACAGAATTTAGATTACCTCCGTTTTCATCCAAATCGGCATCAAGAGTAAACTTGGAGCCATTTTCTAATTCAACTTTGTCATTTTTGAAAGCAGATATACGAATCTTTGGGCCTTGAAGATCCATTAAGATACCGATGTAGGTATCGTTTTCTTTTGCATAGTTTCTCACTGCCACAACACGGCTCAAATGCTCCTTCTCTTCGCCATGAGAAAAATTAATGCGAACAACATTTACTCCTGCATCTAGGATTCCTTTTAATACTCCTGGTTCATCAGTTGATGGTCCAAGAGTTGCTAAAATTTTAGTTCGTCTATTCATAATTCTTTCTCCAGAGATCTTTTTTCTAATATTTCAACAACTGGTAATTTTTTGCCTTCTAAAAACTCCAAAAAAGCACCCCCACCAGTTGAAATATAAGATATTTTATCTTCTATATTAAATTTATCAACTGCAGCCAAAGTATCGCCACCACCTGCAATTGAAAATGCCTCGGATTCTGCAATAGCATTTGCTAGAATCATAGTACCACTTGCAAATTGATCAAACTCAAATACACCAACAGGGCCATTCCAAACAATCGTTCCAGCATTACGCATAATTTCAGCTAATTCATTAGTAGAATTGGGTCCAATATCAAAAATCATATCGTCACTTGCAACGCTATTTGAACTTTTAGTTTCGGCAACAGCAAACTCTGAAAATTCCTTGCCACAAACCACATCTGCTGGAATCGGAATTTCACACTTTTCCATTAAAGATTGCGCTGTAGGAATAAGATCGTGCTCACATAAAGACTGGCCAACACCATGTCCCTGAGCTGCTATAAATGTATTAGCAATTCCGCCTCCTACTACCAACTGATCTACAATCTTCGAAAGAGCATCCAAAACTGTTAACTTGGTCGACACTTTTGAACCCCCAACAATAGCAACCATTGGTCTCTTTGGATTATCCAGTGCCTTTCCAAGCGCCTCTAATTCCCCAATAAGAAGTGGTCCTGCACAAGCTATAGGTGCATATTGAGCAACCCCATAGGTTGATGCGTGAGCTCTATGGGCGGTTCCAAATGCATCTTGAACACAGACATCACATAGAGCTGCCATTTTTTTTGATAAAACCTCATCATTTTCTTTTTCACCTTCATTGAATCTGACATTTTCACAAAGCACAACTTCGCCAGATTCTATCTCAACACCCTCAAGCCAATTATGCTCTAGAGTTACTGGTTGACCAAGCAACTCAGCAAGATGTTTAGCAACTGGTTCAAGTGAAAATTTCTCATCAAACTCTCCAGCAGTAGGTCGACCAAGGTGTGAAGTAATCATTACCTTAGCTCCCGCCTTGATAGCATACATAATAGTTGGTAGTGATGCAACAATTCGTTTATCGCTAGTAACCTCACCATTCTTTATTGGAACATTTAAATCTTGCCTAATTAAAACTCGCTTTCCATTCAAATCTAGATCGGTCATTTTAAGTACATTCATTTAACTATCCCCAACTCATTCCAAATATGATTTATTGCGCAATGTGTCCAGCTAAGCGCAACAAATTGCAGGTATAGCTATACTCATTATCATACCAAGAGACTAATTTAACAAACGTAGAATCCATTGACATACCAGCCTCTGCATCAAAAGTTGAAGCGCAAGAGCTACCTACAAAATCTGTAGAAACAACTTTTTCATCTGTATAACCTAAAATGCCATTCATTGAACCTTCGGAAGCTGATTTCATTGCTGCACAAATTGCTTCATAGTCTGACTCATTATTTAGTTCAGCAGTTAAATCAACAACTGAAACATCAGAAGTTGGAACCCTAAAGGCCATACCAGTTAATTTTCCATTAAGCTCAGGCAAAACTTTACCAACAGCTTTAGCTGCCCCAGTTGATGAAGGGATAATATTTTCTAAAATTCCGCGACCACCTCTCCAGTCCTTCATAGATGGGCCATCAACAGTTTTTTGAGTTGCTGTTGCAGCATGAACAGTAGTCATTAGTCCTCGTTTAATACCCCATTCATCGTTTAGCACTTTGGCAATTGGAGCTAAGCAATTTGTAGTACATGAAGCAGCTGAAATTATTGCCTGACCGTCATATGAATCATGATTAACACCGTAAACAAACATAGGCGTACTATCTTTAGATGGAGCTGATTGGATTACTTTTTTAGCCCCTGCATCTATATGAGCTTGGCAACCTTCTTCTGTTAAGAAGAAGCCAGTACAATCGATTACTAAATCTGCGCCAACATCGCCCCACTTTAAATCAGAAGGATTACGCTCAGCAGTTAAGCGAATCTTTTTACCATCAATAACGAAATTATTTCCTTCTACTTCAACATCTTTACCAAAACGACCATGCACTGAATCATATCTAAGCATATAGGCTAAGTAATCATTATCTAGAAGATCGTTAATTCCTACTACCTCTAAATTATCAAAATCCTTATCGATTGCACGGAAAACCATGCGGCCGATTCGACCAAAACCATTAATACCAACTTTTATTGTCATCATTTACTCCTTAAAAAAATTTAACCTAAAACTGTCTTTACTGTAGCAACTACATTGTCAACAGTAAATCCAAAATGTCTAAATAAATCACCTGCTGGTGCCGACTCGCCATAAGTTGACATTGCCACAATTCCTCCATCAAGACCCACATATTTATACCAAGATTCTGCCACTCCAGCTTCGATAGCTACACGCTTAACACCAGGCGTTAATACAGAGTCTTTATATTCTTGATTCTGTTCATCAAACACATTGGTTGATGGCATAGAGACTACACGAACTTTTTTATCACTCATCGCTTCAGCAGAGTCGACTGCCAAAGAAACCTCAGATCCAGTAGCTATCAAAATAACATCTGCATCACCATTACAATCCTTCAAAACGTAACCACCTTTTTCAATGTTACTGACTTGTTCGGTAGTTCTGTCCATTGGAGTTAAGTTTTGTCTTGAGAAAATTAGTGCTGTTGGGGCATCAGTTCTTAGCATCGCCATTTTCCATGAAACTGCTGACTCTATAGCGTCACATGCGCGCCAGGTTTGAAAGTTAGGGATAACACGCATTGTTGCTATTTGTTCAACAGCTTGGTGTGTTGGACCATCTTCACCAAGACCAATTGAGTCATGAGAGTAAACAAAAATAGTACCGATCTTCATCATTGCAGACATCCGAAGGGCATTACGCATATATTCCATAAACATAAGAAAAGTTGCGCCATAAACTTTCAAGCCGCCGTGAAGAACCATACCATTCATCATAGCCGCCATTCCAAACTCTCGAACCCCCCAGGAAATGTAATTACCGTCTGCATTATCTGCATTTACAACAACACTTCCAGACCAATTAGTCAAATTTGAACCAGTTAAATCAGCAGAGCCACCAAATAATTCGGGCACTATTGGGCCCATAGCCTCAATTGCATTTTGTGATGCTTTTCTCGAGGCAATATTAGGCATTTCTTGTTGAGTTTTAGAAATGTATTTGTCCATTTCACTAGCAAAGCTATCAGGTAATTTCCCTGACATGCGTCGCTCAAGTTCATCTGCTTCTTTAGGAAATGAAGCTCTATAAGCTTTAAACCTTTCATTCCATTCATCTTCAACTTCAGAACCTTGAGAATGGTGATTCCATCCATCATAAATTTCTTGTGGAATCTCAAATGGAGCAAAACTCCATCCAAGTTGCTCTCTTGTTTTAGCGATTTCCTCATCACCTAATGGCGCACCGTGACAGTCATGTGAACCTGCTAAATTAGGTGAACCATAACCAATTACAGTTCGAGTACAGATTAAAGTTGGTCTGTCATTTATTGACTTAGCTTCAACGATAGCAGCATCAATTGCCTCAGGATCATGACCATCAACATCAGATATTACATGCCAATTGTAAGATTTAAAACGACCAGGTACGCCCTTCTCCATCCAGTCACCAATGTGACCATCAATTGAAATATCATTGTCATCCCAAAAGGCTATTAATTTTCCTAATCCAAGAGTGCCGGCCATAGCACAAGCCTCATGAGACAACCCTTCCATAAGACAACCATCTCCCATAAATACGTATGTATGATGATCAACAATACTGTGTCCAGGTTTATTAAATGTTGCAGCAAGAGTTCTTTCAGCAATTGCCATACCTACAGCATTGGAAATCCCTTGGCCTAATGGACCTGTAGTTGTTTCAACGCCATCTGCATAACCATATTCAGGGTGGCCTGGCGTTTTTGAATGAAGTTGGCGAAAATCCTTTAGATCATCAATACTTAAATCAAAACCGGTCAAATGTAACAATGAATAAATAAGCATTGAACCATGTCCATTTGAAAGGACAAATCGATCTCTGTCTGACCAATTAGAATTAGAAGGATTAAACTTTAAATGCTTATTCCATAAAACCTCAGCAATATCAGCCATACCCATAGGAGCACCTGGATGTCCAGAGTTTGCTTTTTGCACTGCATCCATACTCAAGGCGCGGATAGCATTAGCTAATTCAATTTGTGTTGCCATTATTTAAACCTATGAATTTATAAGAACCCTAGATTATACATTTTTTTTATCTCTTTCCTGCCCTCAAAAGCCTATACAACAGCAAATAGGAGGAAAAATATTCAATTGTAGTATAATATGATTATGAATTTATGAAATAAAAATCAAATATCGATAACAATCTTTAAATCAACTCATTTTTAATCCAGTAAAATTATAGATTAGACACAAAATTATATTATTACATTTTGTGTCAAATTGGTTGTTACTGTCATCATATAAAATAATCTGATTAATTATATTAAAGAACTTTAATGGTTAAAAATGTAGTCTGGTTGGATGATGTTAGCATGTCAGATGTTGACAAAGTTGGTGGCAAGAATGCTTCATTGGGTGAAATGATAAGCGGCCTTAGCTCACAAGGTGTTAGAGTGCCTGGTGGCTTTGCAACTACAGCTGAAGCGTTCGAATCATTTTTAAGCCACTCAAATCTAAAAAATAAAATAAACGATCTACTTTTATCGCTTGATATTACTAATATCAAAGAGCTTACCAAAACAGGAACATTAATTCGAAAATGGATTGAAGAAGCGCCTTTTCCTGAAGATCTTCACAAAGATATAGTTGATAATTATCACAAATTAGCTGAGAAGTATGGAGCATCAGTAACATTTGCCGTTCGCTCATCAGCCACAGCAGAGGACTTACCTGAAGCTTCTTTTGCTGGCCAGCAAGAAACATATCTCAACATTAGTGGCATTGATGATATCCTCGTTTCAATTAAAAAAGTATTTGCCTCTCTATATAATGACAGGGCTATCTCATATAGAGTACACCAAGGATTTGAACATGAAATGGTTTCACTTTCTGCTGGTATTCAGCAGATGGTAAGAAGCGATATTGGCGCAAGTGGCGTTATGTTTACTCTTGATACTGAGTCTGGCTTTAATGAAGTCGTCTTTATTACTTCTGCTTACGGCTTAGGTGAAACAGTTGTTCAAGGATCTGTAAATCCTGATGAGTTTTATGTTCATAAGACTACACTTAAATCTGGTAAACCTGCAATTCTTTCTAGAAGTCTTGGCTCCAAATCAATAAAAATGATTTATGCAGATGCTAAATCAAACTCCTCAGTAAACACTATTTCAGTTGATCAAGAAGAGCGTCTCAAGTTTAGTTTAAATGACACTCAGATTGAGGAGCTCGCTCAGTATGCAATGAAGATTGAATCGCACTATGGAAGGGCAATGGATATAGAGTGGGCACTTGATGGTTATGATGGAGAGCTATATATTGTTCAAGCCAGGCCAGAAACCGTAAAAAGCCGGCAAAATTCTCAACAAATTGAACGCTATAAACTTATTGAAGCATCTGATATTCTTATAGAAGGACGGGCAATAGGTCAGAAAATTGGGTCTGGCAATACTAGAATAATTAATGATTTATCTGAGATGGAACTAGTTAAAAAAGGGGATGTTCTTGTTACTGATATGACCGATCCTGACTGGGAGCCAGTTATGAAACTTGCTTCTGCAATTATTACTAATCGTGGCGGAAGAACCTGTCATGCGGCAATTATAGCTAGAGAACTAGGAGTGCCTGCGATTGTAGGAACTGGAAGTGCAACTGAAGCACTTAAAGATACTAAAGTGGTTACAGCTTCATGCGCCGAAGGAGATACAGGTAAAGTTTATCAGGGTGCTTTAAAATTTGAACACACTTTTTCAGAGGTTAACGAATTACCAGATGTTCCTGTAAAGATTATGATGAATGTTGGTAACCCTTCAAGAGCGTTTGACTTTTCTACTATCCCAAACGCAGGTGTGGGACTTGCAAGACTTGAGTTTATTATTAATAACACCATTGGAATTCACCCTAAAGCCTTACTTGAGTTTGATGACCTTTCAAATGAACTTCAAACTGAAATTGAAAAACGAACCTCTTGCTATAAATCTCCAGTTGATTTTTATGTTGAGAAACTGACTGAAGGGATTGCTACCATTGCTGCAAGCTTTTCACAATCTCCCGTAATCATACGTATGTCAGATTTTAAGTCTAATGAGTACTCAAATTTATTTGCAGGAGAACTTTACGAGCCAGAAGAAGAAAATCCTATGATTGGTTTTAGGGGTGCTTCACGCTATATCTCATCAGAATTCATAGAGTGCTTTGAACTTGAATGTCGAGCGATCAAAAAAGTTAGGAATGAAATGGGTTTTCAAAATGTTGAAATCATGATTCCATTTGTCAGAACTACAACAGAAGCTGCAAAAGTAATTGAACTATTAAAAGAAAATGGATTGGAGAGAGGTAAAGATGGACTCAGAATTATTATGATGTGTGAGCTTCCATCTAATGCAATTTTAGCGGATGATTTTTTACAATACTTTGATGGTTTTTCTATTGGATCTAACGATCTTACTCAATTAACTCTTGGAATGGATCGAGATTCTGGGTTGATTGCTGATAGCTTTGATGAAAGAAACGATGCAGTTAAAAAATTAATTACTATGGCTATTGAAGCATGCCACCGTCAAGATAAGTATATTGGTATATGTGGTCAAGGTCCTTCAGATCATATGGATTTTGCACAATGGCTTTTAGAACAAAAAATTACCAGCATCTCACTTAACCCTGATACAGTAGTTGAAACATGGAACCAACTTGGTAAACTCTGATTATTAATAAAATCCCTATGAGAACTGTTTTCTTTATTTCAGATAGAACTGGTATAACTGCTGAAGCACTAGGCAATAGTCTTCTTACGCAATTTCCTGAAATAGAATTTAAGCGTGTCAACTTAGCATTTATTGATAGCCTTAAAAAGGCCAAGACTGTGGCTAATCTAATCCAAGAAGCCTCCCAAACCGATGGTCAACCAGCTTTAATTTTTAGCACACAGGTATCTAATGAATATCAAAAGCTACTTGAAAATAGTGGCGGGATTATCTTTGATTTGTTTGAAACTTTTATTTCAAAAATGGAAAAGACGCTTGATGCCAAATCTTCTCATGAGATGGGACTATCTCATGGTATTGGAAACAAAAATACATACTCAGGTAGGATTGATAGTATAAATTTTGCGCTTAACAATGATGATGGTGTTAATACAAAGAACTATGAAAGTGCTGACATTATTCTAACAGGTGTGTCACGATCTGGAAAAACACCGACATGTCTTTTTTTAGCGTTACAGTATGGCATATATGCTGCAAACTACCCACTCATAGAAGAGGACTTAAATACAATTAATCTTCCAAGTATTTTAAAAAAATACAAAAATAAATTGTATGGATTAAGTATTAATCCGGTCCGTCTTCAAAATATCCGTGATGAACGAAGATCAAATAGTGGATACGCTTCGATAGAACAGTGTCGAAAAGAAGTTAGAAGAGCTGAAGATATGTTTATTCAAAATGAAGTACCATTCATAGATACTAGTCATATTTCGATTGAAGAAATAGCAAGTAGGATTCTACAAAAAAGCAAATTAGAAAGGCGTTATTAAAATTACGAGGCAAGCCCAAATAAAACTTACCTCAGTAAAGAATTAAGAAGCTTTTAGAACGTCAACTGCAACAATCTTGTATTCTGGGCACTTGGTTTCTTCATCTGTAACAGCACTCGTAACTTCATTAATTAAGACTTCAGGGAAATGAAAAGTTGTTCGAACAACACCTCTCTTCACACGATCTGTAACCTCAACATCAAGAGTAATTTCACCTCTATCAGATTTCAATGTAGCACGATCACCAGTTAGAAGCTGTTTTGCTTTTGCATCCTTAGGATTAATCATAATAACGTCTTTAGGAAGAATCTCAACATTCGAGGTTCGCCTAGTCATCGTTGCACAGTTATAGTGTTGAAGTTCGCGACTTGTCGTAAGAATAAATGGATATTCATTCTTATGTTTAACTAACTCCTCACTTTCTCTCCAATCATAATAATGAAATTTACCTTTGCCGCGTTTGAATTCACCAATATGAAGTATTTGAGTATCTTCACCTTTCTTGTTTACAGGCCACTGCAAACCCATTGGGTTTGCGCCTAAACCTTCCCAAGTTATGCCCTCAAAAAATGAAACAACACTAGCCACTTCTTTTAGAACCTCAGAAGCATCAAAATCAGGCTGATCAAAACCCAACTTGCGCATCATTTCAACTATAATTTGACCATCCGTTTTTGTACCTTTTAGAGGCTTCACTGCAGCATTAACCTGCTGAATTCGTCTCTCAGTATTTGTAAATGTGCCACTCTTTTCAAGGAAAGTTGTACCTGGTAGAACCACATCTGCCATCTTAGCAGTTTCACTCATAAAGATTTCTTGAACAACGAGAAGATCAAGTCCTTGCATAGCTTTAACAACATGATGCGTATTTGGATCAGTCTGTACAACATCTTCAGCAAAGATCCACAAAGCCTTAAGTGAACCATCTATAGCACCATCAAACATTTCAGGAATCTTTCTGCCTGGAGTTGTTGGCGTAGGAAGTCCTAGTTTATCTTCATAAAAATCTTGAACTTCTTTTTGATCCATCCATAAGTAACCTGGTCCATGATGTGGCTGGCAGCCCATATCCGCAGCACCCTGAACATTATTCTGACCACGAAGTGGATTGACCCCAACACCTGGTCGACCAAGATTTCCTGTCATCATTGCTAGATTCGAAATTAGCATAACAGTCTTGGTACCTTGTGAGTGCTCAGTAACTCCTAAACCATGAAATTCCATTGCATTTTTTGCAGAAGCATATGCAAGAGCTACAGCTTTAACATCATCTTTATCAAGGCCACTAATCTTCGCCATTGCATCAACATCAAGATCCTTTATTTGTTCAAGAAACTCTTCGCCACCTTCACAACGTTCTTTAATAAACTCATGATCTACAAGGCCAGCCTCAACTATATAGTACTGGATCATATTTAGTACAGCAACATTTGTACCGGGCTTAAGCTGCAAGTGATGATCAGCCATACGAGCTAACTCTGTCCTAACCGGGTCGATCACAATAAGTGTTGCACCAGACATAGCTTGCTGCTTAATTTTTGCACCAGTTACTGGGTGAGCAGCAGTTGGATTTGCACCAATGACAATCATCAAATCAGCTAAAGGAATATCTGCAGCTGAATTTGTTCCTGCTCCTGTACCAAAGCTTTGTTGCATTCCCCATGCAGTAGGAGAATGACAAACACGAGCACAACAGTCAATATTATTCGTACCAACCAATTGCCGTATCATCTTTTGAAACATATAGTTTTCTTCATTTGTGCAGCGAGCAGAAGAAATACCAGCAATTGCATCAGGACCATGCTCTTCTTTAATTGATTCAAACTTGTCTTTAATAAAATCTAAAGCCTCATCCCAAGAACAAGGAGTTAACTCACCATTTTTTCTAATAAGTGGTGATGTTAATCTGTCCTCATGATTATAAAATTTAAATGCATAACGACCTTTTAAACAAGTATGTCCTTCATTTACAGCGTCTTGTGGTGCACGAATTGATAATACTTCATCATTTTTTACAGCAACTTCTAAGTTGCAGCCTACTCCGCAGTATGAACATGTAGTACGGACAGTTTTATCAGCTTCGACTGATTTTGATTGAAATACATCAGAAATCGCAGATGTAGGACAAGTTTGTGCACAAGCTCCGCAAGAAACACAAGAAGAGTCGCCAAACAACATATCATTATCAGTGGTAATCCGAGATTCGAAGCCTCGCCCTGTCATAGTCAATGTGAATTGACCTTGAACTTCATCACAAGCACGAACACATCTTGAGCAGTTAATACACTTAGATAAATCCATACGCATATATGCGTGAGATAAATCTTTTTCACGGTCACAATGGTTTTTACCTTTTGCATAGCGTATTCTACGAACACCAACGCTTGCTGCTACATCTTGCAATTCACAGTTGCCATTTACTTCACATGTCAAGCAGTCAGGAGGATGATCACTAAGAACTAGTTCTACAATATTTCTACGCAGTGTCTTAACACTATCCGAATTGGTATAAATTCGCATACCAGGATTAATCGGTGTATGACAAGAGGCAACAGTTCTCTTAGGTCCATCTTCAGTGTGTTGAACTTCAACTGAACAAACACGACAAGCGCCATAAGGTTTTAGGTTGTCATCATCACAAAGTGTTGGGATAATTTTTTCACCCAAGGATTTATTACTAAATTCTAAGATAGAGGTTGAATCATCAAATGGAAACTCAACATCATCAATGAATACACCTTGTGGATTATCTGACATACTACTTCTCCATTAAAGGTTTAAACTCGTCAGCACAGTGCTCGAGTAAATTTTTAATTGCAAGTGGTAGACCACCACCTAGGGCACATAAAGAACCTACTTCCATTGTCTGTAATAAATCATGGATCAATTCTTCTGAGAACTTCTGGTCTTTTTCTAAAGCTGATTCTAACATTTCTTTGCCACGAGTTGAACCCAATCGACATGGGAAGCACTTGCCACATGACTCATGTTCCGTAAAAGCAAATAAATGTTTTGCATATTCTACTGCCGAAAATGACTTGGGAATACAAACAAAACTTGCATGGCCAAGTAAAAATCCTTTCTCAGAGAAATCTTCAAAATCTAATGTCAGAGTCTTTAAGATATCAACTGGAACAACACCACCAAGGGGTCCACCAATCTGTATAGCTTTAATACTATCATTAAAGCCACCACCAATCTCATCAATAATAAAACTGATTGGGGTTCCTAAATCTACTTCATAAAGACCTGGATTATTAAAATAACCATCTAGTGAGATTAATTTTGTACCTAATGATCTTCCATTTCCAATATTTTTGTAGAACTCACTACCAAGTTTAAATATTGCAGCAACTGCTGCTAAACTTTCAACATTATTTACTACGGTTGGTTTTTTATATAAACCTTCAACTACAGGAAACGGAGGACGAACATCTACCTCAGCTCGACGGCCTTCAATAGATGCAATTAGTGCCGTTTCTTCACCACAAATATAAGCACCTTGGCCTTCGACTACATTCATATCAAAATCAAAACCAGTTCCTAAAATATTATCGCCCAGCAAGCCCAATTCGCGAAGCTTTGCTAATGCATCATTAGTAATAGTAATTGATTCAGGGTATTCTCCTCGAATATATAAAAAACCTTGCTTTGAACTAATAATATAGGCACAGATGACCATCCCAAACAAAACTTTTAGTGGCTGCTCTTCTAGCAAATATCTATCAGAAAATGCCCCAGGATCGCCTTCATCTGCATTACAAACAACATATTTAGTGGTAACTTCTTGATCCTTACAAAATTCCCACTTCATACCAGTTGGGAAGCCTGCACCTCCGCGTCCACGAAGTCCTGAGTCTTTTAGAGTAGCAATTAAATCAGCTTTTTCAGTTGCAAAGCATACTTTTAGTAAATCTTTAAAGTCATCATAACTAGAAAAAATCTTGTCTTCAACTAAGAACGATGTATTTGAAAATGACTTCATTGTATAAGCAGGACTGGTATGCTTACCAGCAATAATTTGATCTAATTTATTGATATCATCACCGGAGTAATTTTCACCATTATAGTTAAAGGCACTATTTTCATAACACCTTCCAAGGCAAATCATTTCACCAACGTTTTCTTCTCCAAATTCTTGATTTAGTTTATCAGCAACCACACCTTGGGTTCCTCTACAAAGACAAGCGCTTCCAGAACATACATAGGCTTTTTTGCTTTTAAAGTCTTCGCTTAGAAAGTCATAAAAACTCTTAGTACTATGGACCGTAGAAACACCCAAATTGTATTCGGCTGCAAGCTGAGAGTCACTGGCTTCTGTTGGACTAACTGAAATCTTTCCAAACAAGCTATTTTTGTCATCCTTTTTTCCTGACAATAAACTGATATTTCTAGACATTTAATCTCCTAAACTCTTTCTCTAATGCGCCAAGCACCAGTATAGACATTATATTTATTTTTTTTGATAAAACCAACTAAAGTAATATCAAATTTTCTTGCTAAATCAAGTGCTAATGAGGTTGGTGCCCCAATACCTACTATCATTCCTATTCTAGACATCAACGCTTTTTGGATGATATCAAATCCTAAACGACCAGAGCACATGACAAATTGCTCGAGCGGTTTCAACATATCATTACACCTTACATGACCTATCAATTTATCAAGTGCATTATGTCTTCCTACATCTTCTGCTAAGTGAAGAACTTTTCCACTCTCATCCAATAATGCACTGGCATGAACTCCTCCAGTATTGGCAAACTGTTCCTGTCTTGACTTTAATATATTAGGTAATTCTGTAATCAACTCAATACTAACTATAGGGCCCGCTTTATCAATGTCTGGCTCATAGGCAATCTCTATAGCATTCAAAGTACCTTTTCCGCATACTCCACAACTTGAGTTGACCATGAAATGACGCTGTAAATTCTTTAAATCTAATTGATTACCCATTGTTAAAGTTACAATTAGGGAATTATCAACATCGTATTTACCCTTATTTTCACCATTAATTTCAATCTTATCAATGGCAACTTTATCCTCGATAATGCCCTCTGAAAAAAGTAATCCACTAACCAAGGCTTCATCATCCCCTGGAGTTCTCATTGTCACCATAAGTGGTTCAACTATCCACTCACTATCTTTAAAGTACCGAATAGCTATCTCTAGTGGCTCTTCAATGGCGATACAGTCTTTTGACTCTTGTAGGATTGAATTCTCAACCCTATGAATTTCATAGTCAACAGTATCGCTAATAGTCATAGCTTAAAAAAGACCTTGCACTAGTCCGTTTTCATCCAATTTAATTTTATCTGCAGCTGGAACTCTTGGTAATCCAGGCATAGTCATAATAGCACCACACACTACCACAACAAATTCAGCACCTGCTGAGAGTCTGACTTCTCGAATCGACATTGAGTGTCCAGTAGGAGCTCCTAATAATTGCGGATCAGTAGAGAAACTATATTGTGTTTTAGCAATACACACAGGTAAATGACCAAACCCATTATCTTGATACCTATTAAGTTCGGCTCTAATAACTTTATCGGCTAAAACTTCATCTGCATCATAGAGTTTTTTGGCAATAGTTTCTACCTTCTCTAAAAGTGGAAGCTCATCATCATACAATGTTTTGAATTGTGCAGTGCCTGAGTCAGCCAACTTAACAACCTTTTCTGCCAGGTCAATCGCTCCATCACCACCGTGCTCCCAGTGACTCGTAACACTAACTTCTACATTAAATTGCTCACAATAATCTCTGATTACTTGAAACTCAGCCTCTGTATCAGTTACAAATTTATTAATGCCAACAACTAGTGGAACTCCAAACTGGCTTAAGTTGCGAATATGCTTTCCTAGATTCACACAGCCTTTACCAAGTGCATCCGTATTTTCATTATTTAAATCTGCTTTAGCGACACCACCCTGATGCTTTAGAGCCCTTACTGTTGCAACTAATACAACTGCGTCTGGTGCAAGCTCTGCTTTACGACACTTAATATCAAAGAATTTTTCTGCACCCAAGTCTGCCCCAAAGCCAGCCTCTGTAACAACATAATCAGACATTTTGAGTGCTGTCTTTGTTGCAATAACTGAATTACAACCATGGGCAATATTTGCAAATGGACCGCCATGAATTAGGGCGGGATTCCCTTCTAAAGTTTGAACTAAATTTGGTCTAAATGCATCCTTTAGTAGGACCGTCATTGCATTATTCGCATTAATTTGTTTTGCTCTTACTGGTGTCATATCACGAGTATAAGCAATTATTATATTACCTAATCTTTCTTCAAGTTCTGATAAGTTTTGTGACAAGCAGAAAATAGCCATGACCTCAGAAGCAACGGTAATATCAAAACCATCTTCACGCGGATAGCCATTTGTAGAACCGCCTAGAGAAGATGTAATCCTTCTAAGAGAGCGATCATTCATATCAACAACACGGCGAAATACTACTTTTCTACTATCAATATTTGTTGAATTTCCCCAGTAAATATGATTATCAATCATTGCAGAAAGTAAGCTATGTGCTGATGTGATTGCGTGAAAGTCGCCAGTAAAATGAAGATTAATATCTTCCATTGGAATTACTTGAGCATAACCACCACCTGCGGCACCACCCTTCATACCAAAACACGGGCCTAAGCTAGGCTCACGAAGACAAACTGTTGTTTGCTTACCAATCTTATTAAGTCCATCAGTAAGTCCAACAGAGGTAGTTGTTTTGCCTTCACCAGCTGGCGTAGGTGTAACCGCAGTAACTAATATAAGCTTACCATTTTTGTTCTTTTGAGCACCATCTATTGCATCCCATGAGATCTTAGCCTTGTCATGCCCAAAAGGCACCAAGTCCGCTTTATCAATATTGAGTTTTGCACCAATATCATTAATATGTTCGCCGGCAACTTCTCTTGCAATATCAATATCTGTTTTATACTCGCTCATCATTTCTCCTAAATACACACAAAAGTAAAAAGGAATAAAATACTTCTTCACTTGATATTTTTCAAGTGTAAAAAAGCTCTTTAGCCCTTTAAAAAATCATAATTCGGAATATTATCTTACAAAATCAATCTGACGTTAATAATTAAATTCATAATCGCTTGAATTATAATAAATACAATAATACACCTTACTTAAATATTTGAATCTTCAAAGCTATCTTTACGATCTTTAATGTATTTTAATAATGCTTCATCAATGGCAGGATCAAGTGGAGGTAACTCATACTCAGACAGCATTTTTTTATAAATACCGTTAGCAATCATTGCAGTATCTCTTGAGCCGTCTTGAACCCACTGCTCAAAACTATTATCGTCAAGAACATCTGACATATAAAAAGCCTTCTTGAAATTCTTCTTAGTATGTTCACATCCTAAAAAATGCTTGGGCATATCATCTGACATACTTCCAATTTCACGAATTGCGTCCATTGCTTGACCATTTTCACTCATATCAATTCCCTCTGCAGATACTCTCATCATCCCTGCTTGATCAGCATCCATTATGAATTTCTCATAGCTCATACATAAGCCGCCTTCCAGCCAGCCAGCAGTATGTAAATTAAAATTAACACTTGCATTTATAGTTGCTTGGATAGTATTAGCAGCCTCATAGCCTGCTTGAGCATCAGGCATCTTTGCGCCATTAAAGCCCCCACCACTTCTAAATGGAACACCTAATCTCCTAGCTAGGGCTCCAGAAATATTCATCATATGGCCAGCCTCAGGTGTACCGAACGTTGGTGCACCAGATTTCATAGACATCGCAGTTACAAAATTACCATAAATAACAGGTGTACCGGGCCTAATGAGTTGAGCAAATGCCATGCCCGCAAGCCCTTCTGCAAGACTTTGTGCTGCCACACCTACTGCAGTTGTTGGTGCCATAGCACCTGCTACAATAAATGGCGTTACAATTGTTGCTTGATTATTTCGCGCATAGACCTTGAGTGCACCAAGCATGGTGGCATCAAATCCCATTGGTGAGCTTGCATTGATTAAACTTATTAACACACAGTTTTTATCTACAAATTCATCACCGAACAAAATTTTCACCATATTAACGGTGTCTTCAGCTCTTTCTGCTGATGTGACTGAGCCCATAAAGGCTTTATCTGAGTATTTAATATGACTATAAACCATATCAAAGTGACGCTTATTAACTGGTAAGTCTACTGGTTCGCAAATAGTTCCACCAGAGTGGTGAATATTATCCGACATATAAGCAAGTTTTATAAAATTCCTAAAATCTTCTATTGTTGCATAACGTCGACCCTCATCAAGATCATGAACAAATGGAGGGCCATAAGCAGGAACTAAAACCATGTTATCCCCACCAATTTCAACATTTCTCTCAGGATTACGAGCGTATTGAGTAAATTGCTTTGGAGCATTATCTTGAATTAGTTTGCGACACATTCCTCTTGGAAATCTAACCCGCTCACCATCAATACTAGCGCCAGCTTTTTCAAGTATATCAAGAGCCTCTTGGTCTTCAGAAAATACAATACCAATCTCTTCTAAAATAGTATCAGCATTTTCTTCAATGATGCTGAGATCAGCATCACTCAGGATGCTGTAGTGAGGTATTTTTCGTTTTATATAAGCTGGCGCTTTAGGAATATCTTGAACATCAGATGCTTCAGCTGACCCTCCTCTGCGTCTTCTTCTTTCTCTAGCCATTAAAATTTCTCCTTTCTAAAACTAAGACACTCTTTTTCGGCGTCTGACTTTTTTAGTTTGTTGATGCTTAACAGGTGATACACTGAACTTCATTGCATCAACAAAGTACTCTTGGAATTTTGGTTCAGTAGCAGTTTCAATTTTTACAACCTTATCTACTGCATCAATAATTATTTTCCGTTTATTTATATCTAATAAAGCAGCACTTGCACCAACTCCAGCGGCGTTACCTACAGATATAATTTTTTCTGCAGTTGACGTTGGGATAATATCTAAAAGAGCGACATATCTAGCATCTAAATGAGCACCAAAAGCACCTGCTAACAATACTTTATCAAACTCAGTGCACTCAAGATAATCCATCAGTATGGAAACACCTGCAGATAATGCAGCTTTAGCTAATTGAATTGAGCGTATATCTACCTGTTCTACATAAATCGATTTATCACCCTGCTCGACCAATAAAAATCGAGTGGTATTGCCATTTTTTGAAAAAAGTTCTGGCGCAATTGATTCTACAAAAAGTCCACCTTGATCAATAATGCCTGCCTCTGCAAAAGCAACAATAGTTTCAATAATTCCACTTCCACAAATCCCGATGGCTTTCATTTGAACGAGTTCAAAATCTGGCTCATCAGACCAGGCATCACAACCAATAACTTTATAACGAACAGCTAGGGTATCTTTATCAATCCTAACTCTTTCAATTGCTCCATAGGTCGCTCTAACACCTGAACTAATTTCAGCACCTTCAAAAGCAGGTCCAGTTGGAGATGATGTTGCATATACCTTACCTCCCTTCGCAAGCATAATTTCTGCATTAGTGCCAATATCAACAAGCAAAGTAGTTTTAGAGTGCATTGTTTCCATCTGACTTAGATAAGCAGCTGCGGTATCTGCACCAACATGCCCAGCAATTAGTGGTAAAAATGAGAGCCTAGTTTTAGGGTATAGGTCGAAACCTAAATCTTTAGCGTCAACGTCAAGCCATCTCCTTATCGACAAAGTGAAGGGTGCTTGACCCAGTTCGACGGGCGAAATTCCAAAAAATATATGGTGCATAATTGGATTACCAACTAGAACAACCTCTAATAACTTGTCCCTTTCAATTTCGAGATACTCGCAGGCCTCATGCAGCATTTCAGTAATCTTAGTGCGAACAGCAGTTGTCAGTTTTTCATCACCACCCTTATTCATCATTACATAAGACACTCGACTCATTAAATCTTCGCCAAAACGAATCTGCGGATTCATTGCAGAAGATTCATATACTAATTTAGCATTATTAAGGTCATAAACATATAGAGCCAGTGTGGTAGAACCAATATCAATTGCAGCACCAATTATTTGGTGTTTACCTTGGGGGTAGATGGCCACTATCTCTTTTTTATCACGAATTGCAACTGTCAAACACCCTTTACTTTCGTGAATTAAAGGTTGAAGACCTCTCAATAAGTTAAAGTTGATAACTGCTTTTACGCCTTGTTTTTCAAGCTGTACTAATAAGTTTTCAGTTGCTGAAGGATTTTCATCTAATGTTGATTCTTCAAGAGTGCAGTCAAAAAGAGTAATAGCGCTATCAATAGAGTAGTCTTGTTTGGCATTTTTTTTGCTAATATAAGCTTTGTGTTCTTGACTTTCTTCAGGGACATCTATTACTAAATCCCCTTGAATGCAAGATTGGCAAGCCAATCGCTTGCCTTTATAGCTTGGATTATCGATAATTAATTGTCTTTCAAGACTGGTGATACCGCTAACATTTTCAGACGTACATTCAACATTAAATTTAGGATGTGAACCCTCTGAAACCTCAATCCAACACTGGTGGCACTGGCCGTAACCACCACATAATGAGCGGATAGCAACGCCTGCATCTTGAGCAACTTGTAATAGCGTGTCTCCAACTTCGCCCTTGTATTGGCGACCTGATGGGGTAAAACAAACTTGCTGAGTATCTTCCAAAACTACGCTCCTTCCTGTATGTTGCTATCACCATAACCTTCACTCTGAGGCTCATTGGGGTTAATTTCGTAATAACAGCCCTTCTCTTCTGCAAATATATGGTGCCATACACCCAAGTCTTTAGTGTCCTCCAAACTACCTGCTGTTACACTAATAGTTGGCTTATTGTCGTTTTGCCAAAACATATGGGCACCACAGTTATCACAAAAACCATGTCGCGAGCCTGGATGTGTATAAAACCACTTAATTTTGCCATGAATTTTAATTTTATCCCTTTTTACCTGACACGCAGCCATATAATGGCCGGTCATTTTACGGCACTGTTCGCAGTGACAATAGGATACATCTTCCAAATCAAAGGCTTTATAGTGTGTTTGACCACAAACGCAAGACCCCTTATATTTAATGCCAGTCATTTTTTTGTCATACACGCCTTCTTCGGCGCCTCTCATCCCTAGAATTATTGCCTTCAGCTGAAGGTGTTTTATAGGCCTTAATCCAACTAGTACAACCATCATCAACGCCAGTCAATACGTCTCCAGCTCTAATTGCCTGAACTAATTCAGGGTGTAATGGATTGACGATTGCAGAAGTCATCCCCGCTGCAATAAGCATTGGTAGGAAAGCATTGTTAATCCCACTTCGCTGTGGCAACCCAAAACTAACATTTGATGCTCCGCAAGTAGTATTAACCTTTAATTCGGAACGAAGGCGTCGAACTAATTCAAACACTTGATTACCCGCCTGTGCAATTGCTCCAATAGGCATTACCAAAGGATCAACTACTACATCCTCTGGCTTAATTCCATAATCAGCAGCATGCTCAACAATTTTTTTAGCAACTTTAAACCTTTCATTAGGATCTTCACTGATTCCAGTCTCATCATTTGAGATTGCTACAACTGCAGCATCGTACTTCTTTACTAATGGAAGTACACGCTCTAGTACTTCAGTCTCCCCTGTAGTAGAGTTCACAAGCGCCCTACCTTGATAAACCGATAAACCAGCTTCTAGAGCTTCTATGATTGAAGAGTCAATAGAAAGTGGCACATCTACAACTGCTTGAACGCGTCTAATAGCCTCAGCCAAGATTGCTGGCTCATCTGTAAGAGGGATGCCTGCATTTACATCAAGCATCTGAGCACCTGCAGCTACCTGGGCAATTGCATCGGCCTCTACACGAGAGTAATCACCTTCTTTCATTTCTGCAGCTAGAGTTTTTCTTCCTGTTGGGTTTATGCGCTCTCCAATCATAACAAATGGATAACCAAAGCCAATCGTTACTTCCTTTGATGCTGACGATAGTGTTGTTGTTGCCAATTTACTTACTCCCTTAAATTAATTATTGGTTGTTGCATTTTTGATCCAATCAGCGGAGGTATTTATACCCCCCAAAGGGAAAAAATGAATATTAGTTATATTAAACTTTGGATTTTCTTTTTTATGTTGAGCTAAAGTTTCTAAAAAATCGTTTGGTTCAAATGGTAATAATAGTTTCTTTACATCTTTTGCTCTTTTTTGCAAAACTTTCAACGAAGGTCCAACACCACAAGCGATTGAAAACTTGATTAACGTTTGCAATTTTGCGGGTCCAGCTACACCAATATGTATTGGAATATTTATGCCTTTTTCAATCATTGAATCCGCCCACTTAATTACTGGATCGGCTTCAAAACAAAATTGGGTGGTTAATGCTATTTCTATATCTGTTCGTTCATTAAATTTTTGTTTCCAAAGCAATGCCTCATCAACATTGTTAGTTGAGCCATCATAATCAATATCTTTGTTACCTTCAGGATGTCCCGCAAAATGAAGATTTTTAAAGTTATATTTGTTAAAAAGTTCTGTTTCAACCAGCTGCATTGAATTTTCAAAAACACCATGTGGATTATTAACACCTCCAGCTAAAAGTAAAGCTTGATCAATGCCTGCCTCATCTTGATATTTTTTTATCCATTCTTCTAAAGTGCTTTTATTTTTAATAATACGAGCAGGGAAATGAGGCATAACCGAAAACCCTTCACTCTGAAGCCGTTTAGCTGTTTGTATCATTTCTTCAATTGGCACGCCTTCAATGTGTGCGATATATATTCTAGTGCTGATTGGCAGTATATCTTTAAAGCTTTCTATCTTAGCTGCGGTACTCGGCATAACTTCTATTGAAAAATTAACTAAAAAGTCCTTAAGATTATCACTCACTTTTTTATTTTTTTCTTTCGAAGAAAAGAGATTCAATAATGACATTATTTCTCCAATCCGGCTTGCCAGGGATTGTTATCGATTAATTTATCTAACATATTTATATTCATACTTCACTACCCTTCAATCTCCAATGGCTTGATATCTATTTCATCAAAAACAGAATCAAGACTTCCTGTACCTACAAGTCTATATTCGTACTCAAAACCAAAATCTTTAGCGTACTGCTCAGCATCCTTTTGCCACTGCTCATTCTCAGTTTGTGCCAAATAGACCAGTTTTTTATAATGTTCAAAGTAAATCTCAAAAAGTTCAGGATGCTTATCGAGTCCTAAACCTTTGATCATAATTCTATGAAAATTTTTAACTAAATAATCTGTAAGGTAGAAAGTGCCTAACTCCTCTTCTGATAACTGTTCAAAAACATCTGTCCCCGCAAAAAACTCATAGCAATGTGCACCCTCAATGCGCTTAGCATTATATTTCTCAATCACCCTATCAAGCGCTCCACCAGTTCCACAGTCTGCATATGCGATATAAACTTCTTCATAAAGATGTGCATTCTCAGATAAGTATTCTTCAACTCCTGGGGCTATCAATTGAGGTGAATTATGCCAACTAGCAGGTAAACATTGTAAGTTGACTTTTTCTGATAATGAAGGATTTTGCTTTATTAATCTAAGAAGGTCATATACTAATGCCCCACAACCTAAAACTAATCGCTTTTTAATCTGTTCCGAATTTTGCTTATCTGTGCCCACGCTTTTTGTCCAAACTGCGTACATGCTCTTCAGCCATTTCTGCACTTCGAGCTGCATCACGGCCATAGGCAGGTACCCCAATAGAGTCTGCAAACTCTTGGTTCAATGGTGCACCACCACACATAATATGTACATCTTTGCGCAAACCTCTTTTTTCCATCTCTTCTACAACAACGCCCATATAAGGCATTGTAGTTGTGAGAAGAGCAGACATACCTACAATTACTGGTTCATGCTCATCGATAGCTTCTAAGTAGTTTTCTACAGGGTTATTAATTCCTAAATTAATTATTTCAAAGCCAGAGCCTTCACACATCATGGCAACTAAGTTTTTGCCAATATCATGGATGTCACCCTTAACAGTACCAATTACAAACTTACCTAAAGAAGTATCTATTGCAGATTCAGCAAGAATAGGGCGTAGTATTTTCATTCCACCTTTCATAGCACCAGCACACTTGAGTACCTCAGGAACAAATAAGATGCCGTCCCTAAAATCAATACCAACAATTTTCATACCACTTACTAAAGCTTCGCCCAAGACGTCATTCGCATCCCAGCCACGAGAAAGCAGTATTTCTGTGCCTTCAGTAACCTCTTCGTCAAGGCCATCATAAAGGTCATCTTGAATTTGTTCGACTAGTTCTTTATCATCTAGTTCATTTAGGTCAAAATCGTCTTCTTCACTCATTTTTTCCCCTTAGGTTAAAGTAATATTAATTACTCGAAAAATCGGAAAGATACCCTTAATTATTTTCAGTGTCAATCATTAAATTTAAATTTTAAAAAAATATTATTGGTTCAATAAAAAATTAGAGAAATTCTATCCATAAGTTGTTGTAATTAAGAAAAAATTTACTAACCAATAAACATGAAATAAATCACATATAAAAGATGAAATAAATTAACCTACGGTAGACATAAAGTTTTCATAAATTTGCCTCGCACAACTCAAACATTGAGCCATATTAGCATCACTATCTGACTTCAAATCTAATAATGCATCATTGCCGAGTGTCGAACTTAATGCTTCTGCATAAGCTGGGACAGCCCCCCAGTTTTCAACAGTATCGGGTTCAATCTCCACATGATATTGCATAGACCATGCATTAGAACCAATACGCATTGCTTGAACGGAGCACACATCTGATTTAGCTAAAATAACGGCACCTTCTGGAGCTTGAGCAACTCTCACTGAATGCCATTGGAGACATTTTTGTTTATCGGTTGTACCCTGAAATAAAGGATCTCGCCTTCCCTCCTCAGTGAGTTCAATCTCAAGTACTCCAATCTCTGGAACTTTTTGAGGTCCACAGGTCCCTCCAAGTGCATCTGCTAGCAACTGATGGCCTAGACATAGGCCTAAATATGGCTTACCCAAGACACTTACCCACTCCCTAATTGCCACTTTTTCAGCAACAAGCCAAGGACACTCTTCAATATCCCAAACATCCATAGGCCCGCCCATAACCCAAAGAGCATCATAATTATCAAAACTAGGAATTGTTTCGCCCCGATTTAGACGAACCGCATCCCACTCGATTCCATCTTCGGCTAAAAATTGCCTAAGTGAGCCTGGATGTTCGCAATCGATATGCTGAAAAACAAGTACGCGCATTAATTTACTCCCAATTAAAATATAACAATTAAATAAAGATTACACAAGCTAAAAAGTTGAAAAACTTATAACATAAATAGCTAGATTTTATATTAATAGTAATATATGAGCTCGTCAAATAATTATGGTTATACTGTCGAATTATTAATACTTAAAAAATATGACACAGCATAAAAAAATATTAAGTTTTGCAATCATTCTAGCCTGCGTACTTTTAGCTATTAATTTTGGCTTTAGATCCTCATTAGGTCTATTTTTGAAGCCTGTTTCTGAAACCTTCGGTTATGGCCGTGAAATTTTCGCATTCTCTTTAGCCCTACAAAATCTATTTTGGGGCTTATCTCAACCATTAGCTGGAGCTTTTGCAGACAAGTTTGGTACAGCGAGAGTCGTAATAGTTGGAACAATTCTCTACTCTCTAGGGCTCTATGTTACTGCTACTGCAGATGGATTTCTTGGTCTTCATATAGGTGCTGGAATATTAATTGGAATGGGGATTGCAGGTACAGGACTGGGGGTCATTCTTCCCGCTATGGCTAGAATGGTTAGACCTGAAAAAAGAGCATTTGCACTAGGTGTTGGAACTGCTGCAGGATCTGCAGGACAATTCATATTCATACCTGTTGCACGAGAATTTCTTGTTACCTATGGATGGCAAACAGCGCTTATCATCATGGCAATAGGAGCTCTTTCAATGATTCTTTTCACTCCTGTTTTTAAAGGAGACGAGAAAAAGAATATAGACATAGACAATGAGCCATCCCAGAATCTTCGGGAGGCTCTTAATGAAGCTTCAGGTCATATTCATTATTGGCTCCTTATTGCAGGTTTTTTTGTTTGCGGCTTTCAGCTAGCCTTTATTACTGTTCATATGCCTGCTTATCTGTCAGATAAAGGTTTCGACAGTTCAGTTGCTGCTGCAAGTTTATCAATAATTGGTTTTTGCAATATCATAGGATCACTAGTATCAGGACACCTGTCAGGACTTTATTCAAAAAAATGGATACTTACCTATATCTATGGGGCCAGGTCAATCGTTATTGTGTTGTTTCTTATCATTCCAATTTCGACTTTTACAATTTATGCTTTTTCTTTTGCAACAGGTTTACTATGGCTTGCAACAGTTCCGCCAACTTCAGGTCTAGTTGCTCAGATGTTTGGACTAAGGTTTATGGGAACCCTTTACGGCATTGTTTTCCTGAACCACCAAATTGGCTCATTTACAGGTGTATGGCTTGGAGGATACCTGTTTGACACGACCGGCTCATACAATCAAGTATGGTGGTGGGCCGCAATAATTGCAGCAATTACTGCAATTATTCATGTCTTTATTGACGAGCGCCCAATTGAAAGATTAAGGTTAGCTGAAAAAGTCATCTAGAAAAGTTACCTCTGCAACCTTGAAGATAGGTTGACTAATGCCCTAACAAAATAACCAATACCTAAAATCACAAGTAATATCACTAAACCATTCCAAAGTGCCTTAGGGTAGCCTATGACATTGATATCGAAAAAAGGGTAAGGATACTTGTTAATTATCTCACCCCTTATAATAATATAGGCTCCATAAATCACCGGGTAAATTTCCCAAAGTAGTGGTGTTCGTTTAGAAATTTGGGTTTCTGGTGGAAATATTAGCCAGATTATAAGTAACGAACTTGGCACAATATAATGGTTCAAATAATTCGACACTGCCTCCATACCATCTGGCGACCAATAATCACTTAAAAGAAGATGAAACCCAATACCAACCCAAAGCATTGATGATACAACACAACCAAAAACCTCGGGTGTGGCAAAAACTTTTCCTATTTTAGAATTAGGCAATAAACCTAAAATAGTAAGAACAGTAGCAGCAAAAGTATTTGTAAGAATGGTGAAATAACCCAACATATTAATCACAACCTGACTAACAGAATTGTCTTCAGCGATTGCTCTATTAATAGAAATAATGAACTGAACACTGACTCCAAATAATGCCAGCATACCAATTATCAATAGTGTGTAGCGCTCAATTACTTTAGTCATGTTGTCTACGATAACAGTGCAACGCTCTTTATTTGTGCGTATACCTTTTTTCCAGGATTAAGTTCAAGCAATTCAGCTGACTTACGTGTTATACAAGACAACATAGTAACATCCTTTATTTTTAGTCGAACCATCACTTGTGATTGGCCCTCTGGAACTATTTCATCAACTATTGCTGAGAAAATATTTAGAATGCTAGTGTCAGTTTGTTGCTCTTGTGTTAAGCTCACGTCACGTGCTGAAATCCTTAGACGGACTTTAGTTTCCAATGGCAACTCCGAATCAGTTACAGTGAACTGACCACCAGAAAAACTAAGGTACATCAGATTAAACTGGTCATCATGACCAACAACTTCAGCTTCAATCAATGAAGTTGCATCAGCGCCATGAGAGATGGGGAGATCAAACCTAGTCAACATCTGATCAATGGCACCACTTCCAATAACACATCCTTCTTCGAGTAGAACTAGATGGTCCGCTAATCGGGATGCCTCATCGGGTGAGTGTGTGACATAGATGAGTGGAATATCTAGTTCATCATGAAGAGAATCAAGGTAAGGCAAAATCTCTTGTTTGCGTTTTAAATCAAGCGCAGATAAAGGCTCATCCATTAATAGAATATGTGGTTTAACTGCCAACGCTCTAGCAATTGCGACTCGCTGCTTCTCTCCACCCGAAAGTTGAACTGTCGCTCTATCGAGCAGAGGTTTTATATCTAATAAATTTATTATCGATTCAATAAAATCTTTCTCTGTTCCAGATGCGCGCTTAACTCCATAATCGAGATTACCCTGAACATTTAGATGATCAAATAGACTTGCATCTTGAAAAACATAACCAACTGAGCGCTGGTGAGGTGGTACAAAATTATCACCATCTTGCCAGATCGAATTACCAATCTTGAGAAACCCTCTGTCACTCCTCTCTAAACCTGCGATAGCTCTTAATAAGCTTGTCTTACCTGAACCTGAGGGGCCAAAAACTACAGTAATTCCTGTATCAGGAATACTAAAGTCAGTATCAAGAATAAAATGCCCTAATCTAATATTTAGCTTACAGTCAATCACTAGTCACCACTCCTCATAATTGAAAAACGGCGATTAAATAGATAAACAAATAGTAGCATTATAAATGAAAGAATAAGCAAACCTCCGGATAGCCAGTGCGCCTGGCCATATTCCATAGCCTCAACATGATCATAAATTGCAATAGATAGAACTCCTGTTTCTCCCGGTATATTTCCACCTATCATAAGTACAACACCAAACTCTCCTACTGTATGAGCAAATCCCAAAACAGCAGCAGTCATAAAACCAGAACGCGCTAGTGGAACTGCAACAGTAAAAAAACGATCAAGTGGTGATGCACCGAGGGTTGCAGCAACCTCCAATGGCCGACTACCGATCCCACTGAAAGAGTTCTGAAGTGGTTGAACCACAAATGGAATTGAATAGATAACTGACCCAACAACAAGGCCGCTAAAGGTAAAAGCTATAGAGGAGCCTCCTAAAGATTCTAATAACTTGCCAACTGGTCCATTGGAACCAAGTGTTATCAATAAATAAAAGCCTAACACCGTAGGAGGTAAAACTAATGGTAACGCAATGATTGCTTCAAATACTACTTTAAATTTAAATCGAGTTTGTGAAAGCCACCATGCAATTGGAGTTCCTATTAACAAAAGAATTATCGTGCTCACACTTGCCAGTTTAAGAGTGACAAACAGAGCAGAAATATCAAATTCGTTTAGCATTATGGTAAACCATATCCAGATTTAGAAATAATACTTAAAGATTCATCACTTTGAACAAATGATAAAAATTCTTTCCCAATAGAGCTGTCCTTCAATAGTATTGCCTGCTGCTGAATTGGTTTATAAATTGACTGAGGCACTTCCCAGAAAGAACCAGTGATAGTTAGACGGGGATTCATAATTTGTGAATAAGCAACAAAACCGAGTTTAGCATTACTACTTCTAACAAATTGAAATGTCTGTGTAATGTTTTCCCCACGTACCATGCTATCTTGCATATTATCCCAAATCTTAAGTGACCTCAAAACTTCTTCGGCGGAGGCCCCATAAGGAGAAATTTTAGGGTTAGCTATGGCTAAATATCGAAAATCTTTTTGTTTCAATACCGAACCTTCTGAGTCAATAAATCCATCTAGAGGACTCCAAAGTACTAACTTTCCTAGAGCATATGTGTATCTTGTACCAGTCTGGGCTTTTCCTTCTTTTTCTAGTAATCTTGGTCGTTCCTCATCTGCAGAAAAAAATACGTCAAAAGGAGCACCATTCATTATTTGTGCAAAATGTTTGCCTGAAGACCCAGGAATTAGTACCACTTTGTGTTGTTGACCTGAAGAGCCACCTGTTTTTAACTCATAGCGCTTTGCAATTAGTTTCATGGTTGGATAAAAGTTACTAGCTACTGCTACTCTTAGTACATCAGCAGCAACGTGTGTGGTGCTTAATACATATATTATAAAAAAGCAAGAGAGTAAATTTATTTTGTTCATATTTATCAAATGACTAATCGGGAGCGTTATTAAAATAATGAAAAAACATTAGATTTTTCAAATGACACGCTAAATCTATTTTATAGTGAATACTACTTTTAATTAATAAAATCAAAGCCCTTCAAAGCTGCAAAAATAGAGACAATTATGTTAATATATCGAACAACCCTTATCTTGCTATAGGATTCACAAAACTAACAAGGAAAACAATGTCAAATAAAAACATCCTATTAACTTTTTTATTATCAATTACTATAGTTTTTAGTGCTTCCGCTGACTACCGAGATGGTGATGATGCTTACGCACTAGGTAACTTTCAAGAGGCACATTTAGAATGGCTTAAAGTTGCTGAAGAGGGAGATGCTAGAGCGCAATATAATGTAGCTTGGATGTATGCAAATGGCAAGGGAACTTCTCAGGACTTTGAAGAGGCAGTTAATTGGTATACAAAATCGGCTGATCAAGGCTACGTTCACGCACAATACAATTTAGCAAACCTATACCTTAGAGGAGATGGTGTAACTCAAAATGATCATCTCGCCTTTAGTTGGTTTCTTAGAGCTGCTGAGCAAGGTGATGCACCTGCACAATATAACCTAGGGCGTATGTACCTTCTTGGTAAGGGTGATGATAAAAATATTTTAGAAGCAAGATTTTGGATCAAACAAGCTTTAGAAAATAACGATGAATACATCGGTATTCTTGCTCAACAAGTATGGGATGATTTTAAACTTGGCTCCTACTAGTTAGATAATATCATCAACACATAATAGTTGGTTTTTAATTAAGCCTTTACCGTGACAACTGAGCAAGACTTAATGCTAACCTGTTCAGCCTCAATAATAGCGATTGATTCTGCGGCCTGATTAAGTAAAACAAGGTTACTTTCTTTACCGCTTAGAATTTCATCAACAAAGGAGCGTATTTCAAACTCATAACCCATTCCTTGCTTCAATTTTATAGTTTCAGTCTCATAACCTGATCGAAAAAGCTTAAGTGTTTCCTCGCTATCTAGTAAATAGCAAGCGGTACCATTTTCAAAGTTTGCAGTATACGACATGTTAAAGCCATAGCCATCTTGCATCGTCCATGACCCTTCAGCACTAACAAGAGGTGCATCCATAGATTGGTCATAAATGTAATTAGTAACAACATGATCAATTCCACCACTGGGTCCCTTATAGCCCTGACTAAAAACTGCCCTAGGCATCCCAAAGCAATAATTAATAAAATCAGTATCATGCACATGCAAATCCAATAACGCACCGCCACACTCTTCATGATTTGAATAAAATGCTCCATCTGGTGGGCTCGTTTGACGCCTACAATTCAAAGACAAGCATTTACCATACACTTCACTCTCTATTGCATCCTTTAACCAAACCCAAGCAGGCCAGTATCGAAGACACATTGCAGACATAATATTAGAAGAAGAGTTTGTTGCCAATTGAACTATTTTTTTAGCTTCATCATAAGTACGCGCTAAGGGCTTCTCTACCAATACATGCTTCCCTTTAGCTAGTGCTGCCTCAACAAAAACAAAGTGCAGATTTGTTCCAACACAAATATCAACTAGTTCAATTTCTGGGTCATTGATTAGTTCCATCCCATCGATATACTTCCTAGCTTTGAGACCGCCTACACTCCCTTTAGCCTGACCACTAATGTTGCCTTCTGCTTTGCTAGAACCATCAAGTCTACTTTGTATTGAGTCAGCAACAGCGATAACCTCAACATCACTTATTTGTGAATAAATATCTAAATGAGTCGAACCCATACTGCCTAGGCCGATTACTCCGACTTTTAATTTTTTAGTCATAGTTTTTAAATTTAAGAAGCAGTATTAAAATCAAATAATTGATCCATTGCAGCTGATGTACGAGACAAAATTGTCTCGTCCCAAGGTAACATTTCTGCAATTATTGTATTTTGGTAGTTAATCGATTTAAGGGCCTCTATTGTCTCTTTCCAGGGAACATCTCCTGTGCCAATATCACAAAAACTAAAGCTACCAGTCCAGTCAAAATTTTCTTGAAAATCTTTTATTTGAACTCTTTTTATTCTAGAATTAAGTAATTCAATCCAGTGCGGTGGGTATTGCTGATAACCAATTAAGTTGCCAACATCTAAATAAACACCTAATTTATTTGATTCAAAAGAGTCTACAAAATCTCTAAGTTCAATCGGTGAATAGAAAAACCCATTCCATACATTCTCCATGCATAAATCAACATCAAGATCTTCTGCGATTGGTAAAAGTTGATTGATCGCATCTCTGATTCGATCTAAAGCCTTATCGTAACGCACTATCTCACTAGAGATTGGGCTTTTAACCACTCCTGGTACAAACAATAATGCCTTACATCCAAGGTTACTAGCAACTTGGAGTGCATCTTTATGAAGACTAATTGACTTGTTACGGGTGGCCTTATCTTCACTTGTTGGACTTATACCCCAGCTCATTCCAGTCGCTATGCTGTCAACAAAAATACCCGAGTCGTTAATTTTTTGACGAATGACTCTACATTCTTCTTTTGAGGTGTTGGTATTTATAATTCCTTCATTAGAGACTGATAACTCAAGAGCATCAAATCCATAAGTTTTTGTTTGTTCTAAGGCAGACTCTATAGATTGAGTATTTTCTAGACCATTTTCAAATGAAAGATAACTGATACCTTTAATCAAAATCTTACTCCTTTAATATAATGAATCTAGCTCATTCCACGTTTCTGTCATATCAATAATTTGACCTGAGACTCGACTTTCATCTATTGCCATCGCAACTAGACCCGCCTCTATAGCGTCCTTAGGACCAACAGGCAATGAATCTGATTCACCACGAAGAAAAGCTATGATGTCTCCACACATTAGTTGGTCAGCACCGTAATGAGCGGGATAATTTCCAGCAATTTCTGTACTCAAATAATTAAATTTGTGGTCTTCTAGGCACTTTCCTGTTCGTGCATCAGTGATTCGAAGGTTACCTCGCATAAAGTCACCTTCTGCCATTCCACGACTGCCTATAATACAAAAGCGTCGATGTTCATCAGGAACATTAATACTTGTATGGAAAGAAAAACTAACATCGTTTGGATATTCTAATAATGCGTTTTGATGATCAACAATATCAGCGTCACTAGTAAATGGATCATCTACACTTTCCCAAAAAGATAGTTTTTTTTGATAAACGTCATCATGCTGATTACCCGGAGATTCTTCAGGAACAAAATTACCTCGCCCACCAAAACTGGCAACTCTAACCGGTCTGTCACCTACAACATTGTTGTATATATCTAAGTCATGACAACATTTTTCTAACATAAAGCCACCTGAATATTTTTCTAGTCGCCGCCAGTCTCTCATAAAAAATGAGCCGTGATAGGGCGCAATATGTTCATTGGCTTCTATTGATGTAATTCGACCTAACATTCCTGCATCTATTGCACGTCGTAATTCTCTCATGTGCTGGGAATAACGCAGCACAAGGCCCACCATTAGTTGGTTTTCACCGTACTTATGTATTAATTTAGCAAGACTGAAACTTTCTGACTTAGTAATAACGATTGGCTTTTCAGTAAAAACTTTTAATCCTGCTTCTAGTCCGGCCCTAATATGTCCCAAATGAAGATGATTTGGTGACGCCACCCAAAGTAGGTCAAGTTTACACTTGGCAATCATAGTTTCTACATTTTCATATTGTTGAAGTTGGTTTGTGATACCTTCAAGTAGTGGTAATCCACAAGGATCTGGGTCGACGAAACCGACCAATTCTAACTCTGGCATATCGGCTTGCATCATCTTAAGAACATTGCCAGCCCTTAACCCTAAACCAACAATAGCAGTTCTCATAATTAAACTCCTTAGCTAATCTACCTGTCGATAAAGCGCCTGACCTTGTATATTAAAAGCATGACATTTCGATGGCTCTAGGGCTAAGTGGACTGTCTCTCCCGGACTAACATTTGTATCGCTCGGCAATACAGCGCAAAAATCACTATTACCTTCAACAGAACCATAAAGTATTACAGTGGCACCAATATGCTCAACTACTTCGATATTCATTGGCAAACCTTTATTATCTGATGTGAGCTCGAGATCTTCAGGTCGGATACCAACTTCAATTTCATCGCCTGTTTTTGTATCAGCTACTTCAACTGACAAAGAGATACTTGTTGATTCACTAATGCTCGTAGTTAATTGTTCGCCATTTATTTCAACGTTGCTTGTTTTTAGAAAATTCATCTTTGGGTGGCCAATAAAGCCAGCCACAAATTTTGTTTTAGGGTGATGATACAAGTCCATTGGCGATCCGACTTGCTCGATTACACCATCACGTAAAACAACAATTTTGTCAGCCATAGTCATAGCTTCAATCTGGTCATGGGTAACATAAATCATTGTTGTTTGTAGATTTTGATGTAACTTTGCTAATTCAACCCTCATATCACCTCGAAGTGCTGCATCTAAATTCGATAATGGTTCATCAAATAAGAATACTTTAGGATTTCGAACGATAGACCGACCAATAGCTACCCTTTGGCGCTGTCCACCAGAAAGTTGGCCAGGCTTAAAATCCAAACGATCATTTAATTGTAGAATATCGGCAGCCTTGAAAACTCTTTCTTTCAACTCCTTTTCATTAACCTTTGCGACCCTTAATGGAAAGGCAATATTTTCAAAAACAGATAGATGTGGATATAGGGCATAAGACTGAAAAACCATGGAGATACCTCTCTCTACCGGAGGTGCATTAGAGACATCTTGATCATCAATAATTACCTTACCGCTGGTAACTTCCTCTAGCCCAGAAATAATTCTCAATAACGTTGTTTTTCCACAGCCAGAGGGCCCTACAAAAACAACAAACTCTTTATCATTAATATCTAGATTAATGTCAAATAAAACCTCTGTTTCGCCAAAACTTTTATAGATATTTTCAAGTTTTACAGTTGCCATTCTTTTTTCCTTAAAAAGAGCGCATGCTCAGTGCGCATTTAAATTATGTATTACTAATATTAAAGCAAGCTTCAAAAGGATGCTTTTAGAGAAGCCTCTTTTTGAAGTAAGCCTTAAAAAAAATTCAGGGGTAACAATTAGCTACCCCTGAAATAGTCAACTAATTGACTTAATTACCTTCTGCTAAAATTTCAGCAGCTTCTGCAACTAAATCAGCAGCAGAACCTTCACCCAAGATCATACCTTGGATAGCACCATTGATACCAGCTTGCAATGCTTTAAAGTCTTCAAACATTGGCTCTGGACCACCACTTCCAATTGGCGCAACAAAAGTCTGCCAGTAGTCAGTAGAGTAGTAAACATCATCCATCATATTCTCATATTGCAAGATTGGTGTTAAACCCCAGCTCTTATCAAGATCATATTGAGCCTCACCAGATGTCATCATTTGAGCCAACTCCATTGCTAGAGCCTCATCTGCAGAACCTTTGAATACTGCCATAGAGTCAGTAATCAAGAGTGTTCCACTCTCACCACTTGGACCTGCAGGAACAGGTACAACGATTTCAGCAATATTTGCATTATGTTGACCTCCACCCCATGGGCCATTGATATACATTCCAATCAGGCCATCGTTATAGAGCTGAGTCAGCTGACCACGCTCATAACCACTAGGACCTTCCTGTGCAACACCAGCTAATTTGCCAATAAAGGCAAGTGTTTCAACAGTTTCAGGGCTGTTAAAAGTTATCTCACCAGTATCTGCATTACTCACAGTACCACCATTACTATATAGGTAGTTTAGGAATTGGTGCATGGTGTTGTCAAAGTCTTTAGCAGCTAAACCAATACCTGCAGCTGAGGTATTGTCATTAACAGCCTTGGCCATATTGTAAAGTCCTTCCCAAGTTCTAGGCGCAACACAAGCTTCACCCGCTGCTTCAACTAAACCACAGTTGATGAACATTGCTTTCGTAGAGAAAGCATGTGGGTAACCCCAGAATTGACCATTATCAGAAACAGTAGCAAGAACACCAGGCTGATACAATGCCTGCATTTCTTCAGAAATATCAACTGGAATAATTAAGCCACTTCGGCCTAGTTGCTTCAGTGTACGTGAGCCGATATAAGCCAGTCCTACTGGATCACCAGCAGCAGCTAATGTCATTGATTTATCCTGACACGTTCCCCAAGGAACCGCCTCAGCGTTAACTGTGACGCCTGGATATTTCGCCTCAAAAGCATCAAATACTACTTGATCAGCAGGACGGATTTCACCGCCGCAAATTATAGCGTGCACCTCTGCAGCCTGAACTGGTGCCATTAAACCTGCGCCAATAAAAGCTAAGAGGAGTGCTTTTTTTATATTTTTCATTTACTTCTCCTTTTATATTTACAACAAATTACTAGAATGAAAAATCGAAACTAGTAATACTATTTGTGAGTTTTTTCATTCTCACTCCTTTACTGCGCCAGATGTTAAACCTGATATGAGATGTTTCTGCATAAACAGGAAAATTAACAACACGGGCAGAATTCCAACAAGACTTGCAGCCATCATTTCATTCCACAAGACTCTTTGATAACCAATAAATTCGAATATGCCAGCTGGGAGAGGCATATAGTCCCTATCTTGATTGAATGTAATCGCAAACAAAAATTGCTGTGCATAAGCGCCAATAAACATGGCAACCCCAACTACAATTAAACCAGGTACCGCTAGAGGTAATATTACACGGCGCAATGTATAAAGTCTAGAGGCGCCGTCTACAAAGGCTGCTTCTTCTAATTCATAAGGAATTTTCTCTAAAAAAGACTTAAGCAACCAAATTCCAGTAGGTATTAAAAAAGCTACACCTGGAATAATCATTGCCCAATATGTATTCAATAAACCATAAAGTCTTAGTAACTTATAGAGAGGAATTAGTAAAACAGCTCCTGAAAACATATTCACTGCAAGAAATAAAGTAAGACTGGTTGTTTTGCCACGAAAATCAAAACGTGCGTAAGCGTAAGCAGCAGGAACAATAAAGCACATAGAAAAAAACGTCACAGCAGTCGCTAAAAATACGCTATTAAATATATAGCGAGGCAATTGAGGGACTGTTACCCACATATCTCTATAAGCCTGAAAGCTCATTTTATCTGACCAAAACCTGCTCATAAAATCAACAAAGCTCATTGTCTCTCCAAGTGGAACGTCAGGTCGGCTAAATAAATGGGTTAATGGTCTCAATGATGCAATAAACATTTCAACAAATGGAAGTAACATAAAAGTTATAAAGAGTGCAATAGAAGTGTAAAGTCCTATCTTGTGGAGTAATGAGTATTTATCCATCATTTCTGTACACCTTCATAGCCATACTTTTTGCCTAACCATCCCAAAACAGTTAAATAAATTAATGAGAAAACACCTAATAATAAGCAAACAAGAACTGCTCTAGTTGCGCCAGCACCAAATTTATAGCTAAAGATGGCTGTTTTGAAGGTATCAATAATCAATGTAGTGGTTGCACCACGAGGTCCACCCTCTGTTAGGATCCAAATAATTTCAAATGAATTAAATGTCCAAATTGCTGACAATAGTGCCATTGATATGACTGTAGGCATAATCTGTGGCATTGTAATTCTACGAAACCGGTACCATCGTGATGCACCATCAACATAGGCAGCCTCATATAAATCTTTTGGTACGCCTTGAATAGCTGCTAAAAAGAACAAGGTAACCATCGGTGTCCCAATCCACACATCAGTCACAACTGCTGAATAAAATGCGCTCTGTTTATAAGCCAAAAAACTGAAAGGGCCATTTGTTATGCCAACCATCTCTGAAAAGCTTGAGAGGAGGCCGAAATGACCGTTATAAAGCCATAGCCATCCAAAACAACCTATAGCTATTGGCACTATCCATGGAGGCATGACTAATGCACGAAAAATCCCTCTTGCTCTTATATTGCTTGCTAATAATGTTGCCCCAATCAAACCTAAAATTATTTTCAAACCAACAGAGAGAAACATCCAATAAAAAGTCCGCGTTACAATTGAAGGAAATTTTCTGCCACCTATTGCTTTTTCATAGTTTTCCCAGCCTACAAAATCAGCTCCTCCCATCAGAGTTCCGAGATTTGAATTAGTAAAAGACAAGCGAAAGGTTTCATATAGAGGCCAAACAACAACCAAAAATATACACAAAGCAGCGGGAGCTATTAATGTCCACGCAAAAAGCGTAGCTGTTTGTGCTTTAGTTTTTGGTTTAAGCATTTGTATCAAACTACTCACTGGCAAAAGCCTCCTTAATCGTTGCTGGATCGGACATCATATCAAAATTCTCAGCTTTATAATAGTCCCATCCAATTCTATCAAACAATTCTCTAAAGCTAGTTTTTGCTAGATTGCTGAGCTCAGAGCCTTGTCGTCTGTTTAGATCACTCGTCCAAGCACTTTCTGATAAACCAAGTATTCTAGGGCATAACATCGACTCCATTTCGCTATCCTTGAGAATCGTTTCACACCAAAGATGTCCTTGAATGCCTTGGATGTTGGCTTCAAGTTCTGGCTCATTGTTAGGAATAATGGGCCAATCAACAGTACTCTCAAAAGGCACTACAGCTGCCCAATTCGCACCTCGATCGGCATAATTTCTGCTTTGCGCCATATCAAAATAAATGTGTTCAGCTGGACACAGGACCACTTGATAGCCTTCTCTAGCTAAATTAAAACCAGACTCAAGATCTTGCCAGGAAAATAACAACTTATCTAACTTCTCATCATGATGCTGACCATCTTCAGCTTCTTGCCAAGACGCCGTTTTTTTATTATTCTGCTCTACTCTCTTAGAAAGCTTATTGATAAACCAAGAAGCAACATCTTTACTATTATTTAGCTTATTCTTTTCCTTAAGGACTTTAATTGCAGGCGATTTTTCCCAGGCTCCTGGTGCGATTTCATCACCGCCCAAATGAATATATTCACCTGGAAATATGTCACACAAGCCATCAATTAAAGACTCCACAATCTTAAAAGTGTCAGGCATTGCAGGATTAAGTGTATTTTCTGAGTAGCCTTGTACCGAGACCTCATAGCTTTTATCTTCAGGATCACGCATGCTTGGAATTAGATTAATTAGCGACATGTTATGGCCAGGCAAATCAAACTCAGGCATGACTTCAATATAGTTAGCTGATGCCCTATTGATGACTTTATGCATATCTTCTCTATCATAACAACCACCCGTTGCATCTGGTCCAGAGCCAAAAACAGGGGGTACTGACAAATTATTTCCTCTTTTGGCAGTTGCAGTGGCAATTTCAGGGTGTCTATCTAACTTGAAACGAAAGGCTTCGTCATCTACCCCATGCCAATGAAACTTATTGAGTTTAAAGAGACTCATTAAATCAAGTAATTTCAATAAGCTGTCCACCGAGTAAAAATGCCTAACCGTATCTAAATGCTGTCCTCTCCAACTAAAACGAGGCTTATCAAAGATTGAGCCACATGGGATTAATTGATGATATGTTTGAGCTAATTGCATTAAAGATATAAGGCCATAATAAAAACCAGCCTCATCTCCCGCAGTAATCTCAACATCATCACTCGTTATAGTAATTTTGTATGAAGATTCATCAGAGAGATCTTGTAATTTAAGCTTCAATGAGGTTGATGCTTTTTCATTTTTCTCATTTGCAGTGCCAGAAAAAAGATTAAGATTTAATCGACTACCAAGCTCTGAAGCAGATTGATAGGCGCTATTTATTATCTCAATATCATCAAAGACTACATCAATAGGCGAACATAAATTACAAACGCCTGCACTTGGATCCCATGAATATGGGTGTGGCACCAATCTTAATGATTCATAATTAAATTTATCTCCCGAAACTTGGAGGATTGATGCCACGGAGGAGATTCTTTCATAATCTATATCCGTCATATCTAAATATATTGTATTTCCATTTTGTACTTTTAGAAAACCCCCTTGAGGAGCCCATCTATGATTCATTGGCTTGTGTCTAGAATATTCATAGCCATATTTAAAATTCCACTCCTCTCCAGGATTCAGTGTGGATTGTGTAGGATGTGAGAGCTCAGAATAACCACCAATACTTTTAGAAACAATACAATTCTCAACAGATTTGATTGGAGAAAGCACACTAAAACAAAATAAAAAGTTATCAATTTTATGCGCACTATTATTTATCAATTTCGAGCAAAAAAAGCCATCAGAATTAATTGCAGTTGTCATAACAAATTCTGTCGAACTCAATGTTTTCTCCTCTTTAACTGAATCTCTATAAAACAAAAAGCCTTCATACGGCTAAGTACGTTAACCAGTTCACATAAATAATTGGTAATGAAATGGTATTATATAACAGGTCTTAATTAAAAAGCAAATAAGATTTAATAAAAATTATCAATTAAGCCTTTAATAATAGATGTAATATAGCTTTAAATCAAAAAATATACAAAAAAAATGGTATAGATAAACAATATTTATTTTATTTTTTACCATTGACTTTTTAAATTGTATTAGAATATAATAGTACCAATTTAGTACCAATATTATAGCTTAAAGCTTTAATCTTCTTTTGAGGCTTTTTTTATTTTTTTTATTTCTTACTGATTTAATGACCGATATCAACAATCTTATTAATTTTTTAATGCCTTCTAATGACAGTTCGGAGTCCCTTTATAAGCAATTATCTCGCTCACTTAACAGTGCAATTCAACAAGGTCTTTTGGTACCTGGTGATGCATTAATGCCTGAGAGAGAATTAGCCTCTAAACTTAATTTGTCTAGAATTACTGTGCGTAAAGCAATTGATCAACTCGTTGATATTGGTATGTTAAAAAAACGTCAAGGTGCTGGCACAATTGTTTCCGAAAGCGTTGATCTTGTTCTACATAAAAATCTTTCTTCACTAAATAGTTTTTCAGCTGATATGAAAAAGCGAGGTCTTGAATCTTATTCAAGAATTATCCTACGTGAAGAGGGAAAAGTAAGCCCAAAAGAAGCTCTTATTTTAAATTTAAATGAAGATGATTTTGTTCATCGCTTAAATAGAGTAAGGTATTTAGTAAATGAGCCTCTTCTTTATGAAATTGCTGTTATTCCAGCATCAATCATATCTATTACCTCTGCTATTGATGAATCTCTTTACGAGCTTCTTGAATCAAAAAAAATGAATCCAGTTACTGCAAAACAGAATATTCATGCAATCATTGCTGACGATAATTTAGCTGAAAAGCTTGAAGTAAAACCAGGAAGTGCCATTTTATTTGTTGAAAGGAGAGGAAAGGATTCTAATGGCAGAGTAGTTGAATACACCCAATCTTATTATCGTGGTGATCGCTATGACTATGTGGTGGAACTCGGATGAAGCAAGCACTAATAGGAGCTCAGCTATTCTCTGGCAAAGAGTTCTTTGACAATAGAGCACTATTAATTGATGGTGAAAATATTATCGATATTATTAATGAGCATGACGTTCCTAAAAACTTTGAAATACAAAAATTAAATGGCGGTATTCTCTCTCCTGGGTTTATTGACCTTCAGGTTAATGGTGGAGGTGGTAAGCTCTTTAACAACTCTCCAGATAAAGAGAGTTTAAATACCATAATAGAAGCACATCAACATTTTGGCACGACTAGCATTATGCCAACTGTTATTAGTGATTCGTTAAATGTTCTTAAGAGATGCACAACAACAATCTCTGAAGAGATTGAAAACAATAAATCCCTCTTAGGAGTTCATATAGAAGGTCCTTTCTTTAATGTTAAGTATCGTGGTGTTCATCAAAAGCAATACATCAATACGATTAACTCTGACTATTTAAACTTATTTGAAAACTTAAAAGACTTTCCAGTCATGCTCACTTTAGCACCGGAATGCATTTCTACTAAACAGTTGAAGCATCTAAAATCTCTTGGCTTTAAGATTCTTGCTGGTCATACTGATGCAAGTTATGATCAACTTGAAGAGGCAATTAAATATGGACTAGACGGCTTCACTCATCTTTTTAATGCGATGGGACAAATCTCTGCACGAGAGCCTGGAGTTGTAGGCTCTGCATTAACTTTTGATAATACTGCTGCGAGCATTATCGTTGATTTACATCATGTTCATCCATCTTTAATTCAGATGGCGTATAAGCAAAAACCTCAAGGTAAGCTATTTTTTGTTTCAGACTCAATGGCGACAATTCATCATGGAGAGCCTTCTTTTGAGCTTTATGATGAGATAGTTAGTGAATCCAAAGGGCGCATTATTAACTCAGAAGGGAAATTAGCTGGCTCTTCCATTACACAAATAGATGCTATAAAAAATGCCTATCAAAGTTGCAACATCCCATTAAATGAAGCCCTTGCAATGGCATCTCGATATCCGGCAGAATACTTAGGTGTTGCGAATTACCTTGGTTCATTAAAATCAGGTTACCGAGCTGATCTTACTCACTTTGACTTAGATTTTCAGGTTCAAAATGTGTGGGTCGCTGGTAAGCAGTTAAGACAAGAGGCTCTATGCGAGTAGTTATCCTTCCAACCGAGCAAGAAGCAAGTGATTTTGCAGCTGATTTCATTGAGAAGTTAATTATTGAAAAAGAAAATGCAGTACTTGGTTTGGCAACTGGTAGCTCTGTTCTTTTAACCTATGAGGCTTTAATTAAAAAGTATCAATCTGGAGAGATGAGCTTTAAAAATATAATTACCTTTAATTTAGATGAATATATTGGCCTACAACCCAATCACATCCAAAGCTATCGGTGTTACATGAATCAGAAGCTATTTGACCATATAGATATAGATTCTAAAAATGTTTATATACCTGAATGTTTTAATGAGGATTATGAATTGAGCTGTGAAAATTATGAATCTCAAATAAGACAGCATGGCGGAATAGACCTTCAATTATTAGGTATAGGGACCAATGGACATATTGGCTTTAATGAACCAACATCAAGTCTTAACTCAAGGACACGAGTAAAGACGCTCACTCAAAACACAATCACAAACAATTCACGCTTTTTTAAAAATAATGAAGTGCAACCGTCTATTGCAATTACTATGGGAATTGGAACAATAATGGAAGCTCAAAATATTATTCTCATTGGCCTTGGTAAACATAAAAGTAAGGCAGTTGCTGATCTAGTTGAAGGGCCAGTTTCTTC
>ENA-UOYH01000066-UOYH01000066.1-marine-metagenome-genome-assembly--contig:-NODE-66-length-47138-cov-4.322390_pt1 | contig 47138 bp, 51 predicted proteins | sample MGYA00238175_ERZ767261 | MGnify/ENA primary metagenome ERZ767261 (study PRJEB28946, sample SAMN06267185) | marine metagenome | isolation source: Columbia River Estuary | place: USA:Columbia River Estuary...
CTTCCGGTGGGAGCTTATGCACACTCATTCGGCCTCGAAGGAGTTTGTCAGATGGGCATCGTCCACGACAAAGAAACACTAAAGACCTTTCTGCATCGTGATGTTGTTACCGCACTCACTCACATCGAACTGCCGCTTGTAGCTCACGCTTACCAGGCCGCCATGGACGGGAAAATCGAAGAACTTAAAAAACTGGACCAATTATCCTTCGCACTCCGGCCAACACGTCAACTTCGTGAAGCGGCCTCCCGCATCGGCAAGCAACAGGCCAGCATCTATGGCCATACATGGGCGGATAGCGACAACATCAGCTCTAAACTCACCCACCAGCAATCTCCTATTGTCCTGGGCGTCATCTATGCTCACGAAAAAGCACCCTTGATGGCGGCATTATGGTCGATGGCATACCAAAGCTACTCGGCACTGCTACAGGCTGCTCTCAAACTACTTCCCATCGGTCCCGCTGCCACCCAGGAGCTGCTCCACGGTGCTCTGATCATCATTCGCAAGCAACTGGACATATCGCGAAAAATGACCATCGATGAGATTGGCAGCTTCAATCCCGTCTGGGACATCGGAGCATCTCAGCACGAGCATGCTGCCGCGCGACTCTTTATTTCCTAACCACCATGAGCAACCCATCTAAAAAAGCAATTCGAGTCGGAATCGGCGGGCCCGTCGGCTCCGGAAAATCAACGCTCTGCCTCAAACTTTGTGAGCGCTACGGCAAGAGCCGGAACATGGCTGTGATCACCAACGATATCTACACCAAAGAAGACGCCAAAATGCTGATCCGTCACGGGGCACTTCCAGAAGAACGTATTCTCGGTGTCGAAACAGGAGGCTGCCCGCATACGGCGATCCGAGATGACATCTCGATGAATTTGGAAGCGGTGGAAGAAATGGAAAATCGATTCGAGGGATTGGAATTGATCCTTATCGAAAGCGGTGGTGACAACCTCACTGCCGTTTTCTCCCCTGAACTTGCCGATATCTTCATTTATGTGATCGATGTTACCGAGGGAGACGATATCCCTCGTAAAGGTGGACCCGCCATCACCACCTCTGACCTGCTTCTCGTCAACAAAGTCGAGCTCGCCCAATACGTGGGTGCTGATGTCGGGCAAATGCGCGAGGACTGCGCGTCCAAGCGAGGAGACAAAACCTTCCTGATGACCGACCTCAGAAATGGAGTCTGTCTCGATGAACTTTACGCGTGGTTCGACCGCGAAGTCCTCTTTGCCGATGTATTAGACAAATGAAGGGAAGCATCCAGTCCGAGGTTCAGCTGAAATTCATCTATGATGAATCTAGGAAGCGCACGGTCCTGTCTCACCGGCGCGCCGGGGGTCTATGCTCGATTAGCAAGCCTTACTGGGATCGCGATGTGCTGGGACTCCAATTGGTCAACCCCACGGCGGGGCTCTTCAGTGGCGACAGCCTAGGTATGAATGTCGCCATCGCGAAAAAAGCACAGGTTGCCCTCACCTCTCCAAGTGCTGCCCGCTATCATACCATGCCCGATGGGCAGGCTCTCATTACTCAGGAGTTCCACATCGCCGACCACGCCTGGCTTGATTACTGGCCAGAGATCATCATCCCACAAAAGGACTCCGATGTTTTTCAAACCACCCGGATCCATTTAGCAAAAGAAGCCAGCATGGTCTTTCTTGACTCCCTCGCCCCAGGTCGGATTGCCCACGGAGAGAATTACCAATTCCGCCGACTCGAAACATGCCTGGAGATTTATCAGAATAACGACCTTGTCACCAAGGAACGCACCGTCCTCAGTCCTGCCTCGGGCAAATGGCCATTGGATGTGCCTGGCTGGGATACCTGTTATTACGCCGCCATCTGGATTGCTGGCAACGAGGCGAGCCAAACCATCGAGGCTCTCCAGCAGGAACAATCCCTGTCTAGTGAACACACTCACTGCGGCGCGTCACTACTCGCCCCGCAGCTAGGTGTTGTCCGCGTGATCGCCTCATCAAGTTTAGTCCTGAAAAAAACAACCCTCCACCTACGTGAGCTCATCCAGAAAAATCTCCCCCAGCTGGCGATGAGCTTCAGAAAGATTTAATTCCCCAACTACCCATAAAACAACATCATGAAAACATACCTACCACGCATCACCGCCTTTTTAGCACTGGCAACATCATCTGCCTACGCACACCCCGGTCACCCGGGACATGAAGACTGGCCTTTCCCTGACTTCACCTGGCCCTTCGCTATCGGCACTCTGATAATCGTCGGCACCACCATCTATAAACTCAGAAATAAAGCGTAACGCTAAAAATCAAACCGTAAAACGCTACTCCATACGGGATCATTGATCGCGGTAATTTCCCCGTTTGCGAATGCTACGCCGGCCACCGCGTACCTTGCGTATTGGATCAAAGACGCTGTCCATACCGACATCCTTGATACCCCATACCACCTCCAGCAACTCGCCCAGCCGCCCGTTCGGAAAACCACGCTGCTGAAACCACGCTAAATACTCTTCAGGTAAGTCCATAATAGGTAATCCGCGTGGAGGGAAATCCTTAGGCCCAAATCGGCCAAAAGGCATATTAGTCTCACCTACCTCCAGTAATATTGCACGAAATTCGTCTCTATCTCCACTCGGGATATCCATCGCAAGTAATCAAACATGGTGTCTAAATCCACAAAAGCATATTCCACTGCGAGATAGCGTCCTCAATGCAAGCCGCCAACATGGCAGGATCCGACATTGACAAAGTTACCAAAAGGCAGTAAGCGATGCGCTCCTATCCCTTCCCACTATGGACTTTATCTGGATCACACTCTACTTCCTCGTACTCATTGGCCTATCAGGCTATGGCTTTCATCGCTTGATGATACTTTCATTGTATCTGAAACACTCTCGCAATCGCCCCGAGCCTAAAACCCATTTCGATGAGCTGCCATTAGTAACCGTACAGCTACCCTGCTATAATGAAATGCACGTAATGGAGAGGTTACTTGAGTCAGTATCCAAGCTCGACTACCCTCAAGATAAACTTCAAATTCAGGTTTTAGACGACTCTACAGACGAGACCACCGAAATCTGTAAAACAGAAGTCGCCAAGCTAGTCGCACGCGGATTTGATGCCGAATATGTCCACCGCACTGACCGCACAGGCTACAAGGCCGGAGCATTGGAGAATGGCACAGAAACAGCCAAGGGTGACTACCTCTTCATTCTTGACTCTGATTTTGTGCCAAACGCAGACGTGCTACAAAAAACTATTCATTATTTTACCGATGACAATATCGGCATGATTCAAACCCGCTGGGAACACATTAACCGCACCTACAATGCTCTGACTCGTATCCAAGCTATGTTCCTCGACGGTCACCTAGAGCTAGAGCAAACCGCTCGCAATCGTAGTGGCCGCTTCTTCACATTCAATGGCACTGCTGGCATCTGGCGTAAATCCTGTATCGGCGATGCAGGCGGGTGGGAACACGACACCCTCACCGAAGATATGGATCTCAGCTACCGGGCCCAGCTCAAAGGCTGGAAATTCATTTTCCTCAATGACGTAACTACGCCAGCGGAGCTACCTGTTGACATGGAAGGCTTCAAAAGCCAACAACACCGTTGGACTAAGGGGTCTATTCAAGTGTGCAAAAAATGCCTCTTCGACATCTGGAAAAGTAATGCCCCCCTCAGCTGCAAAATGGAAGCTACAGCTCACCTCACCTCAAACTTTGCCTATCTGCTTCTTTTTGCACTGCTTTTTCTCATCATCCCCAAACAGCAGAGCGATATGTCATGGTTCGCACAGAACGGCATATCTGAGCATTTCCTCAACTTCCCTATCTTCTTTTTCGGCAGCGTTTCTGTCGCTCTATTTTACGTAATGAGCCAAAAAGCTTTACGTCCAGATACATGGTTAAAAGACATCCTATATTTACCTTTGCTTCTAGCACTTGGAATCGGCATGTCAGTCAACAACGCAAAAGCAGTACTAGAGGCTCTTTTCAATCATGAAACAAGTTTCGTCCGCACGCCAAAGCACGGCATCAACAGCAGCACCAAAAAAGAAAAATCGAACTTCAAGAAGAGTCGATACAAGGCAATCAAATCACTCACGCCCTTTGTCGAGCTGGCCTTTGCCTTCTTCTTCACGATCATCGTTGCAGACAACGCCTTGAATGGGAGCTGGGTCGCTGCGATTCTACTCATGCCTTTCCCCGTTGGCTTCTTTTTCACCTCGCTTACTTCTCTGGCACAGCAACTCCCCTCCGTTTTTAATACGCCAGCCAAACAAAACGTTAAGAAATAACCTTCTTTCCTCGACTCTTTGCCGACCTTCAATCGCTACAAACAAAGCAAAACATTACGTCTCATCCAAAAAGCATACATTTTCCGCGCTATCGAGCTTGACAGCACAGCCTAATTGGCTAGTTTCACCGCCCTTAGCACGGGTCTAGTTCATTTATTCGGAATGACAATGACTTCGACAATCTCAATTTAGCAACTCAGTTAATCCATGGCCAATTCAAAATCAGCCCTCAAGCGTGTTCGCCAAGCAGCAACGCGAACAGCACAAAACAAGTCCCTCACCAGCCGCATGAAGACACTTCGCAAGAAGGCCGTTGAAGCAGCCGAATCAGGTGACAAAGACACCGCAAACAAGACTTTCACAGAGTTCAGCTCAACGGTAGACAAGTGTCAGAAGAATAACATCATTCACACAAACAAAGCGGCCAACCTCAAAAGCAAGACCAACAAGCGAATCAACGCTTAATTTTGCTACAAGCTTGATCAATCTGATCAGCAAATCATTTTTTAGAGCGACCTCCATTTGGAGGTCGCTTTTTTTGACCACTAGCCATACATTTTGACTAGACAAACTCCATAGCCCACTTACCTGTCTTCACCAATGATTAACAATCCTCAAGACCAATCCCGCTTAGATAAAGCAAAAGAGATTGCGAACAACCCAGACAATTACAAGGTCTGTGAAGGATGTGATTCCATCGTCGGCGCTGGCGCCAACCTCTGCCCGAACTGCCACAGCTACCGTTTTGATGGTGACAGCTCACGCGTAGTAGATCAAGCCGTCTGGCTTGGCTGCAGAGAACAGAAGTCAGTGACCGCAGAGGATCTTCATTAATCATTCGATAACACCGTTCTTGGCACGGCCCCTATCACTCAGCGGTCACTCAAGCCGCAAATGCACCCCCCATATATTTCCAGTTATGAATTCAATAGCCGACACCATCAGCAGCGACATGAAAAATGCCATGCGCGAGCGCAATAAAGAAAAACTCAACACGCTGCGAGCACTCAAAACAGCAATCACTAATGCCAGCATACAAAAATCAGGTGCTGGCACGGTATTAGAGGAAGGCGAGATCACCTCAATCATCCGAAAGCAAATTAAACAGCGCCAAGACTCTGTCGAACAATTCGAAAAAGCAGATCGCCAAGAACTAGCCGACAACGAAAAGGCTGAAATAGCGATTTTAGAAAATTACCTGCCTGCAGCCATGAGTGATGACGAGATTGTTGCTGCTGTAGAATCTACAATCACTGAGCTGGGCGCCGAATCTAAAAAAGAAATGGGGCAAGTCATGAAGCTACTCCAAGAAAAAACAGGGGGGCGGGCAGACGGCAAGAAGCTATCCCAAGAGGTGATGAAGCGCCTCGCCTAAGAGTGACAGACGTTCTACTCCCTCCCCCACCTGCTCCCGTCACTCAAATTACCTCTCGCTTTTTTATCACTGCGTTAATCAAGCCTCCTTATGAAGCTTTCCGTTATCATCGTTGCCGCCGGCTCAAGCCAGCGCATGGGCTTTGATAAGCTACTCGCTAACCTTGCCGGGAAACCAGTGCTTCAACGCAGCATCGAAGCCTTCTCAAACTGCACAGATGTATCAGAAATCATCGTAGTTTGCCCACAAGATCGCTACGACGCACTTGAGCTTGAGTTTAGCGAGAAAGTCGTCACTCGTGTTGACGGGGGTGATGATCGCCATGATTCTGTAGCTGCTGGATTGAACCATTTGAGCACAGATGCAAAGTATATCGCAGTTCATGACGGCGCACGCCCGCTAATAACGCAGAAACAAATCAGCAAAGTATTAGCATCAGCGGTGGAACACCACGCAGCTACATCGGCAAGACCCGTAACTGAAACCATCAAACGAGTCAGCACAGAAGGATTTGTGAGTGAATCTGTCTGTAGAGATCACCTTTGGCTGATGGAAACCCCTCAAATATTTAAAGCAGAGCTTCTCAAAAAAGCATACGATCTAGTCCAGCAGAACAATGAACGTGTAACGGATGAGGTATCTGCGATGGAGCTCATTAACTGTAAGACTTATGTCGTAGCTAATGAACAAGCTAACCCGAAGATCACCTACCCAGAAGATATTCCATTAGCTGAGAAAATCGTCTCCTAAATAAGCTACTCACTAGTGATAAAAGAAAACTGATTCACTGCTTTAATCTTTCCAATTACCACGTTCACATTCACATTCGCCACCCATGCCATATCGCATTTGCAAAATGATCGAGGTCGAAAACGGCCACCTCCTCTCCAAGCACCCTGATAAGTGCCGATTTCCCCACGGGCACACTCGCAAAGTTGAACTCATCTTTGAGGCTGACTCCCTGGATGATCGCGAGATGGTTTTTGATTTCAAACTCATCTCCCGCATGATCGGAGATTTTCTGGAAACTTATGATCACGCCCTTTGCATGAACACCGAGGACCCAAAATTTGAATTTTTCAAAGAAGCATATGGCGATCGCATCATTGGCTTTGATGGCGAAGATCCGACAACTGAGGTCATGGCACGGACTATCTACTTGCACACCAAGGCTTCTCTGAGCCACTTCGTGAATCAACCTGACCCCGAGTATCCGGTCAGGCCCAATGTGAAGATCGCAAATATACGTGTTTGGGAAACCACCTCCTCATGGGCCGAGTACAATGATTAGCATCGCAACTCTCTGAATCAGAGCCCGGAGCTCTTCCACTCCTGCCAACCGCCCTTATAGACCGAGCTTGAATATCCTAATTCTGCTATTTTCTTAGCGAAGACATATGCGTCTGGGCAAGCATAGTTCTGGCAGTAAAGCACGATCACCTTACGCTCAGCCAAGCCCTTATCTAACTGCTCTAGGATCTCATCCTTACTAGATGTAAGCTTCTTGTAGGGCAGGTTGATAGCACCGTTGATGTGCCCCATGAAATAGAACAGCGGGGGCCTACAATCGACCAAGAATACCTGCTCTGCTTCTAATAGAGCAAACAAACGCTCAATATCAACACCTGTTATTTGTCCCAGCTGCAGATCATCACGACTTGCCAGATCCGACGCACTACTAGCAGATTTTTCGATAGGCGCGTTGGCGCTAATTCCCCCCACCGGATTACACGCCGACAAGGCTATGAAGACTATAAAGTAGAACAATGAGAATCTCATAAGCCCTTTATAGCAACACTACCAAATATAAAAAGTCCGAAGGATGACCCTCCGGACTTTAAAAAAGAAAATATAATCAGGATGAAATCTGATTATGCACTCACACGCATCGGCATGATCACATAGAGGAATGATCCATCGATGCGGATAACTCCTGGGCTCATACCATCAATGAGGTCGAGGTATACTGACTCTTCACCAAGATTCTTTAGCGGGGCCATTAGAAACTCTGGGTTGAATGCAATTGCAAATTCTTCCCCATCATAATCAGCGACAACAGGCTCTTTGGCTTCACCGATATCTTTCGAGTTGGCTTGGACATCGATGCTTCCTTTACTAAAGCTTAGTTTGACTGAATTTGAACTTTCAGATGTAAGCAATGACACACGACGAACCGTGTTGAGGAACTCTTCACGGTTGATGGTGACTCGCTCTTTACGCTCACCGGGTATGACTTGCTTGTAGTTAGGGTAGTTACCTTCGATGAGCTTGCTGACAATAATACTGTCACCGATTTCGAAGCTAATCTGGTTTCCGCTGAGTTTCACTACGGCGTCACCTTCACCACCGAGCATACGCTGAAGCTCGTTAACAGCTTTGGAGGGAATGATGATATCGGTCTCATGACTTGCTGGATACTCAAGATCATTCTCAACCATAGCGAGCCTACGACCGTCAGTCGCAACGAAAATCATTTTCCCTTCACGGAAAGATACATAAATGCCATTCAGCACATAACGAGTCTCATCTGTAGAAATTGCATAGGAAGTTTTCTTAATCGCATCATGTAAAACACCCTGTCCAATTTTAAACTCAGTAGAGTCCTCAAACTTCGGTAACGGTGGAAATTCATCTTCACCCAATCCAATGATTTTAAAGAAACTGGGACCACACTTAATACTAGCATGATTCTTACCGTCTACAGATACTTCCACCTCACTTGCTGGCAGCTCACGAATGATACTGACTAGGCGCTTTACTGGGAGTGTGGTAGAACCCTCTTTGTCGATCGTTGCATCAACACTTCCGCTAACACCAACATCAAGATCCGTGGTAGTTAGTTTAAGTTTTCCATCGGCAGCTTCGATAAGGACATTGGACAAAATAGGAAGAGTTGCTCGATTACTTACGACATGCTGAACCTGCTGAAGTGCATCGAGAAATGCTTCCTTACTGATAGAAAATTTCATTTTAAGATAGGTGATAATTAGCGATTGACGCCTTAATGGTGAAATAGTTCACAGACGACGCGAAAACATTGGATTATTTTCTCTCCAAAGCAAGCCCTCATTAAGGAATCTTGAACGATTTCACGCCAGCAACACAAGATGTTGTGCTCGAGTAATACTCGGGCGCTATATACAGGCGCCCAGTAAAAGCTTAACCTTGGTAAAGCATGCTAAAATACTGCCTATTTACCACTTAAGGTTACCTACCAAAACAGTAGGATAGAGTCCACGCACAGTCTAAAATGATTACCTACGCTTTAGAGTAGTCATCAAAATATCCACTGCATCACGAATCTCAGGTTCACTTTGAATCCTATCTCTGACCTTCTGGCATGCGTAAATCACCGTGCCATGATCCCTGCCACCAAAAGCATCACCGATTTCAACAAGAGAACATGGAGTCATCTTACGGCTTAGATACATCGCAATTTGTCGAGGAAATGCGATATTTGAGGGACGTCGTCTGCTGGTCATATCCGCTAAACGAATATCAAAATAATCGGTAACCGCCTTCTGGATTGAGTCTATGTTGACACGACGCTGACCTTCCTCTCTTAGAATATCCTTAAGTAAGAACTCGGAACGCTCCGTTGTTACTTGCTCAGTTCCAAGTGAAGCATAGGTAGCAATACGCACCAGGCCACCTTCAAGCCTTCGAACATTACTTTGTATGCGCTCTGCAAGCATGTTCAATATCTCAGGCTCTAACACAACATCCCAGTCCTCCATCTTGGAGCGTAAAATAGCGAGGCGTGTCTCTATGCCAGGAGGCTGAAGCTCAACCGTCAATCCACTTTCAAAACGTGAGATGAGGCGGGGCTCGATATTCTTAATCTCCGAAGCCGGACGATCGGAAGTTAACACGACTTGGCTTTGAAGATCTAAAAGCTCATTGAAGGTGTGGAAAAATTCTTCTTGAGAACGCTCTTTCCCTGCCAAGAACTGAATATCATCAATGAGTAAAATATCTGCACGACGATATTTACGACGAAACCTCTCAAGTGAGCCTTTGCGCACAGTATCAATGAATTCGTTAATGAACTTTTCGCAAGTGAGATAAACCACCTTCGCTCTGGGATTGTCCTGCATCAGCTGCTGCCCAATCGCCTGCATGAGGTGCGTTTTACCCAAGCCAGAATTGCCATGGATGAACAACGGATTGTAAATGGGATTCTTGGTCGAGGCCACCGCCATACATGCAGCATGTGCAAATTCGTTGTTTTGACCTACTACGAAACGATCAAAACTAAACTGAGGATTGAGTCCTGTTGATTTGAGCTTCTTGCGAATCTGTTCTTCTGGGTTGTTTACCGCACCAGCTCCAAATTCTTCGCTGAAAGAGGTTTGAGATGCCGTATCCGCAATGGGAGCCGCAGCGTTAGCGGCTTGACGGCCATGATCTTGCTCAGTTTGCGCCGAATTTTTTGCTGCCTCTACCTCAGATAGCTGGTCTTGTATTGCTTCGCACACAACCACCCTCACTTTGAGCGGAAGATCTGAAACGCTAGCCAGAGCAGCCTGAACTTCGGGAAGGTAATTGGTCTCAATCCACACCTGATGCATGTCGCTTACGACACCTAAAACAGCTTCAGTTTCGTTAACCTCCTTCAAATAAGCTGAGCTGAACCATCTACTGAATGCGTCTCCGCTGACAAGATTCTTCAGAGCTACTGAAACCTTGTCCCATAGTTCACTGTTCTCTTCAAAAGCACTAGCTCTCCCTGTCTGTTTTTGTATGGCCGTTGACCCTTGTGGGTCGTCGTAGAGAGCATCTGCTTTTTTCATTGAGATCGTAAAATATTAAATGGTTTGAAAGTGTGTTCGCGCAATGGGGAACAGGAGCGGGGGGACCCGCACATCAAACTCGCTTACCGCGCCACGATCAAAACTTTTTAATATTAACAAGACCGCAAAAAACAACTTCCCCTATTCCACAATAGTTCCACGGAAAAATTTTTAAAATACTTGACCCGAAAATTAATAAGCGGTGCTTAATCATCTCTGCTAGTAACCTTTAATCCGAGCCCTCAGAGAGGCCAATAAATACCGCAAACCATCCACAAAAAAGTGTGATACTCGCGTTAAGGGGAAAGAACCATTCGGAGGTCAAGCTCGGACGCCAAGCCATCAATTGTTCACCCCAGCTGTCAAACCCAAGAGCATCAAGTATCAAGGGCAGCTCCGGCCTAAACAAAGACACCAGTAAAATAGATAAAGTTGTCCCAACGATGAGACCTTTTGTGCTGACTTTTATAGGCAAAATCGCTGCCGCCAAAACACCCAGCAATGGGCCATAAGTGTAAGCAACCATACCAAAGGCCAAGCCAATGAGATCACTGTCTTCATTATTCTCATAGACAACCCACAAACCTAGCCCAGCTGCAGTCAAAATGACTCCCCAGATACAAACGACAATTCTCGACAAACGCACCATCTCCAGCCCCTTGCCTTCAGCTTCGAGCTTCTCCCTCCCATAGATAACCGACAAACTAGTCTGACTGAGCGCTGCTAAAATAGAATCAAGACTCGATATGGCTGCAGCGAAAGCGCCCGCCAAGACGAGCCCACTGAGGCCCAAGGGCACCTCCATCGTGATCCATGTAGGGAACACATTATTACTGTTTTCAAAACTCAAGGCGATACCTCCACTTGGTTCATTGACCCGATACCAAGCAAACAAGCCGGCCCCAACCGAGAGCATCAAAATGGTGACAAACATTGATAAGCTGCTCCAGCACATCGCCTTTCTGGCGTCTTTAATATTGCCACAGCAAAACATCCGCTGGGTATTTAACTGATCAACTCCAAATGCAGTGAAATTCTGGAACGGCATAGCAATCAGAGCCACCCACATCGTATAGCGTAAAGTCGGATCTTGAAACGGCGTCGTAAAATCAAGCCAACGAAGTTTATCCTTATCCTGACCGTCAACAGTCACCTGATTGAGTTCAACAATCTGACTCCAGCCCAACTCGTTGACTAATAGAACCAATGCTAAAACGCCGCCAAATATAAACAGGCAAAACTGAATCACATCCGTCCAAATAACCGTCTGCATTCCCCCCATGAAAGTCCAAAGAATAGCTACAGCGCCTATGATCACTATACAGAGTCGAGCATCCATACCTGTTACCACCTGCAAAATAATTGCTGTGACGAGCACCCGCACACTTTGCCCTAAAATTGAGCCAAGAGAAAAAAGTCCTGTCACTAATCTTCTTGCCCCCTCACCGAGTCGATTTCCCATGAAGTCGTATGGGCTATATATCTCCTTTTCGTAATATAAAGGGATCAACCAGTAGGCGACCGCGAAGCGAGCGATAATAGATCCAAAGCCCCACTGCAGATAGGTCCAGTCCCCGGCCATTGCATATACCATGCCTGGCACGCCAATGAAGGTGAGCGCACTAATTTCGGTAGCTATCATCGAGCCACTCACCGACCACCATGGCAGCGTCTTGCCGCCAAGGAAGAAATCTTTAATATTGGACTGCTTCCCAGAGAGCTTATGGCCAAGCAATGTGGTAAAAATCATATACCCCGCAACAACCGCCCAGTCCCAATAGGTAAAGTATTCATACACCTGCTTCATGGGAGCGCAGGCTAGCAAGAGATTCCCCCACTTCAAACTTCAAACTGAAAACTTCAAACTAATTGCAAAAGAGGCTTGTCGTTTGCGGCCTGCCGTTCATAACTCAACCCCAGATTTAAGCAAGTGGCCTCATCTGGAAATTATCATACTCTTGGCATAATCCCAGCTCGCTGGGGTTCTACTCGCTTCCCCGGGAAACCGCTTCACCTCATTGCAGGAAAGCCCCTCATCCAACACGTTTGGGAACGGACTCAGCATTGCAAACTCCTCGATCAAGTCACCATTGCTACCGATGACGATCGCATCCTTCAGGTCGCTCATGATTTTGGTGCTCATGCGGTGTTGACCTCATCCGACCACCCCACTGGCACTGACCGAATCGCCGAAGCTGTCCGCTCCTATCCTGACGCAGCATACGTCATCAATATTCAGGGCGACGAGCCTCTCATTGAGCCCAGCCTGATTGATGAGCTCGCAGCAGCACTACATCAAGATGCTGGAATTTCTATGGCCACTGCAGCAAACCCCATTGATGACGAGAAAGCCATCAATGACCCTAACGTGGTCAAATGCGTCCTCGCTCATAATGGGGATGCGCTCTACTTCTCTCGCAGCCCCATTCCCTATCAGCGCGCAGAGAGCCCTGGGCTAAAACTCTATCGGCACAAAGGGATTTATGCCTACAGGAGGGATTTCCTCGAAAAGTTCGTCATTTGGCCTCCCTCCCCGCTCGAACTTGCCGAATCACTTGAACAACTGCGTGCCCTAGAAAACAATGCGCGTATCAAGGTACTAATCACTCTAGATGACTCCATCGGGGTCGATACACTCGAGCAAGCCCAACAGATCGAAAATCTCCTCAAGTAAACCACTCATCTCTCCATCACGTATTTCTCATTCCCATGGCTCATCCCACCAAATATATCTTTGTCACCGGCGGCGTCGTCTCTTCATTAGGCAAGGGCCTGGCAGCTGCATCGCTTGGCACACTGCTCGAGCATCGAGGCCTTTCCGTCATTTTACAGAAATTTGACCCCTATCTTAACGTCGACCCTGGCACAATGTCTCCTTTCCAACATGGCGAGGTGTATGTGCTCGATGACGGAGCTGAGACAGATCTTGATCTTGGGCATTATGAACGTTTCACCAATTGCACCCTTAGTAAGTTTAACAACCTCACTTCTGGCCAAGTATTTGAAAACGTCATCCGCAAGGAGCGCAAAGGTGAATACCTTGGCAAGACCGTACAATTCATCCCCCATTGCACGGATGAAATCAAAGCGCGCATCAACGACGTCGCGCTGCGCTCAGACGCAGACATCATCATCACCGAAATTGGAGGCACCGTAGGTGACATTGAAGGCCACCTCTTTCTTGAGGCTCTGCGTCAGTTTTCACTCGATGTTGGCCGAGAAAATGTATGCTTCATCCACGTCACATTGCTGCCGCTCATCAAAGCTGCGGGAGAAATCAAAACAAAGCCAACGCAGCAATCTGTAGCCAAGCTCCGCGAGATTGGTATTCAGCCTGACATCATCGTCTGCCGAACAGAACACGATCTCGATGAAGACAACCGGCGCAAAATTGCTATGTTCTGCAACGTCGAACACAAAAACGTCGTCGCATTCCGCGATGTGGCCCACACCATCTACGAATGCCCTGTGGACCTCCGCCAGGACAAACTTGACCGTTTGGTAACTGACCGACTTGGGATCGAATCCAAAACGCCAGATCTCAGTGAATGGCAGGACTTCGTCAACCACATCATTAATCCTACTCACGAGGTGAAAATAGCCGTGGTGGGCAAGTACATCGAACTCCAAGATGCCTACAAATCAATTTACGAATCATTAACTCATGCTGGGGCGGCAAACGACACCAGAGTGACTGTAGAACGTGTAGACGCAGAGATGATCGAACGTGACGGTGCAGACAGTCACCTCGGAGGCATGGACGGCATTCTCATTCCTGGAGGCTTTGGTGACCGCGGCACAGAAGGCAAGATCCTCACGGCTAAATTTGCCAGAGAACAGAAAATCCCTTACTTCGGTATCTGCTTGGGCATGCAAATAGCCACGATTGAATTTGCCCGAAACGCTTGCAACTTAACGTCGGCAAACTCAACTGAGTTCGACAAAGAGAGCCCACACCCGGTGATCTCCTTACAAGAGGAGCAACAAGGAGTTCAAGATATGGGCGCCACCATGCGCCTTGGAGCGAGTGATTCAAAGGTTCTGCCAAATACCGTAGCCCACAAACTCTACGGAAAAGACACGATCAGCGAACGACACCGTCACCGCTATGAATTCAACCCTGCTTATCGTGAGCAAATTGAAGCCGCTGGCCTTAAGATAAGTGCTGTTTCCGAGCCCGACGGACTCGTCGAAATCGTAGAAATCAGCGACCACCCATTTTACATAGGTGCTCAGTTCCATCCAGAATTTCAATCCAGACCTAATCATCCACACCCGATCTTTTCTGGATTTATCGCTGCAGCATTGCAACATCACTCTTAACCCAACCAGCCACCGTGTCTTCTGTCGAATCTAGAATTCAAGCACTTGGCTACAGCCTGCCAGAAGCTCCTGCCCCGGCAGGTTCTTACGTAAACTGCGTCCGCTCCGGTAATTTACTCTATCTCGCGGGGGGCATCCCGCCATTAGATGACGATACTTATTTGGGTAAAGTGCCTACCCAGACCTCCGTTGAAACCGCTCAAAAAGCCGCTCGCCTCATCACACTTAATCGCCTAGCGGTGGTGAAGGCTGAAATTGGAGATTTAGACCAAGTCGAGCGAATCGTCAACGTAGGTGGTTTTGTAAGCTCTGAGCCTGATTTTTACCAGCACCCCAGTGTCATCAATGGCTGCTCTGACCTGCTCGTCGCGATCTTTGGTGAAAAAGGAATCCATTCACGCACAGCACTCGGAGCTGCATCTTTACCACTCAATGTATCTGTAGAAATCAATATGATCGTCGAGGTCCGCTAAATCTTTTGTTGTAAGATCTGCCTCAGACTTAATCGTATCAAGTATGTTGATGTTACGAAAATTGACTTCTCCACTTGCCGTCTTAAAAAACAGAGCTACTTTGCATTTTAAATTTGTTCACATGCCTGTCGACCGAAGACAAATTTACAAACTAATCTCATTATGAAAACCAGCATACGAAAAACAACTGCATGCGCTGCCGCCCTAGGGCTAGCAGCGCTACCCATGTTGGCTACTGTGCATGCTAATGTTGCCGATCAGGCAGCTGCAGCTGATGCCATTACCAACACCGCAACCGTCTACCTTGTCCAAGTAAGCGGCAAGGGATGAGGCGTTTCTAGCCGAGCCAGTCTGGCTCTCAAAACACAAAGCGGCGTCGACAAAATCCTACTATCAGGCCTGCGCGCGACCGTAGTCATGAAAGATGGCATGGCACTTGACCAAGTTAAAACTGAGCAATCACTTAACCGCAAATCGCTCAAACTCGTCTCATTCAAAAAAGATGAAATCGTCATCCCCGAAGCTGGCTATGTGCTAGCTGTTACCGGCACTGGATGAGCGGATACTAATGAAAAAGCCCGTGTGGCTTTAGAAAAACTCGATAATGTTGCTGCAGCATATGTCAACCGAGGCATCACTCTCCACCTTATCAAGGCTGGTGATCTCGACCAAGACAGCGTAGCCAACGCAATTGCTCCGTTCAGGATGAACATCAAGGATACTCAGCCTCTGGTAGGCAAACCTTTCTAGGAGCACTCTGACATTCAATCAACCGCGGCCAGTTCTCAATCGAGGACTGGCCGTTTTTCATGGCTCAACTCGGCTGATTTTAAGCCCTATTTTTTGTCACAACCCATAGATAAGGCGACGAATGAGTCGCCTTGTCACGATTGTATCTGGTGATGCACCATTGCTCATCATCAAGCTGACCAATGAAATCAGTAACCACCAAAGCCTCATCAGCGCCCCCTTCGTGACCAGGGTAACACATTACCGTTAAAATACCTCCATGTGAGAGCTGATTAACAGCTGCCAATAGTGCCGTTAAAGTCGAACCTCCATGGGTAATTTTAGCCTTATCTCCGCCTGGCAAATACCCGAGGTTAAACATCACAGCCATACACAGGGACTTCACATGTCTCGCTATATCTGCATGGCTCTCACAGATTAGCTTATAGCAGCAACTATCTATGCCTGCAGATTCAAGTCGCTCACCTGTGTTGCACAGTGCCGTCTCCTGAATATCGAAGCCAACAACCATTCCTGAGGCACCCACACATTCAGCCAAGAACAAAGTATCATGCCCATTGCCTAAGGTTGCATCCACTACTGTGTCGCCTACTTTTAATACCCTCGCAACCAACTCATGAGCTTGAATCAGCAGACTCCCTGTAATGCGCTCCTCCTTGATCATACCACGAACTCTTTCAGAATAAAAATCAGCTTGGCTGGGCTAATGTCAGCTCCTCATCAAGCTCGCATTCACCATTTAAGTAAGAAGCGAAATGTTCTGCGACAGCGGGAGCCATCAGTGAGCCCTTAGAGCCCAGACCATTGAAAAAACCAACCTCCTTCATCTCGGGGTGGAAACCTACCACAGGCATACTATTTCTCACAATTGGCCTTATCCCCGCCTCGTGCCCGATCACTTCCATGGGAACTTCCTTGCCTGCTCCAAGCTCTACCCAAGTGTTTAATTTTTTGAGCACCTCCGATTTACCCTCATCCGTGGGTATTGCATCCATATGCTTCCAGTCATAATTGGCTCCAGCCTTCCACATGCCTCCTTCCCGGGGCGCAAGCCATCCATTGCAATGATAGCGTCGAGCTTCATCGAGCTCATCAATCCAGACATTTAAAATTTCACCTTTTGCACTGCGATGATGAACATGCGAGAACCAGCCTTGGTAACCATCGATTCCCTGCAAGCCATATGCGCCTTGGCACAAGATGACTTTGTCAGCTTCGACATCCTGCCACATGACCTTGCTATCAACAAAAGAAACATCTTCCTCAGCAAAAGCCGCCTCACGCCACGATTCAGCATCGATTAACTTATCCTGAACCACATGCAAAAAAGACAAGGTGTCAAGCCATGCACCGTCTGGCATTTCAATACCTCCAAATTCATGTTGAAAGGGACCTTCAATCTTTGGCAACTCATGTGCCCATTGCTCTAGTTCATCCTTCTTCCCTCTCCATTTGTCCCGCTCTCTCTCTGAGGCAAACACACGAACCACAGGCGTGGGATGGTAAAGCTTACGACCACTCTCTTTTTCCAGAGCGTGATAAAACGCCCTCGCCTTTGGCAAATAATGCTGCTGGCGCCATGAGGGATTAATCCCCTTACCTGTTAGCGGAGTTATCAAACCCGCGGCAATTCTCGTAGAACCAGTGCCGTCCTGACGATCTACCACCAAAATCGAACGTCCGCGCTTGAGCAATTCAACTGCAAGCGTGCTACCAGCCAAGCCCTGGCCAATAATCAGAAAATCGACCTTCATTACTAGCCATCGTTTTTCAAATCTTCCTGCAATGATTTATTGGGATCTATCCAATCAGCATCGTATCCTTTCGCATAATTAAAAAGATCGCGATGCATATATTCATAATAGCCTTCTTTCTGTTCATCACTTAAGCGATGCCAGATAGTGACGTTGAATGCCCGGGTCACCTTCTGCATCATCTTCAGAGTCAGCCGGCGTCCCTTACGCGCTTTCTGCACCTGTTTGTGAGTGAGCTGCTCAGTCGAAACTGAGACCACATCATGATTACCCATCCCCCACTCATCCATCATACGATCCAATGGCTGAGAGCCTAGGTCACGTTCATTACTGTCCTGCATGGACACCTTCTTATCTTGAAAATTTAAATTTGGAAACTGAATTTGGCATTTGGAATTTAGTAAATATAGATTAGCGTTATTTAATGCCTAGCAAACAAGATATCCTCGACCTTTACTTCATGGATGCACGATGCAAATTAATCGACATTGCGGCCTTTCTGGACCGAATGGATCGTTTCGATGGCGAGCCCGATTATCGCTTTGATGGTTTTCATGAAGCTCTGGCAGCCATGCTCGAGCCTGGCGAGCAATCACGCGCGCAAGCAGTCCTTAATACTCTTTCGGATCAAAGTAAGGAACCTATTCCCAAGGCTATTATTCAAGGTGCCTTTGGCGCTCCAAACAAGAAAGCCGCCAACTAACCCTCACCGACACCAGACCGATGTCTTATATCGAACCACATGCTCACATGGTGAGCCGTACTACCGATGATTACCAAGCCATGGCAATTGCAGGCTGTGAAGCTATTTGTGAACCTGCCTTTTGGGCCGGTTTTGACCGCAGCTCAGCCCAAGGCTTTCACGATTACTACCGACAGCTCACTGACTACGAACCAAAGCGTGCTGCTAAATTTGGCATCAAGCACTTTTGTTGGCTTTGTATCAATCCTAAGGAAGCCGAGGATTCTGGCTTCGCCCGCGAAGTGATGGCGATCATCCCTGAGTTTCTTGATCAGCCAACCGTATTGGGTATTGGAGAGATCGGTTTAAATAAAAACACCGTCAGCGAGCTTACTATTTTCGAAGAACATGTTGCTATCGCGCAACAGCACGACCTTCCCATCCTCATCCATACGCCACACCTTGAAGACAAGCTCAAAGGCACACGCCTTATCATTGATGCACTAAAAAATGCTCAAGTAGACCCCAGTAAGGTCATCATCGATCACGTGGAGGAACACACCGCTGGCCTGGTTCTTGACCAAGGCTTTTGGGCCGGCATGACGCTTTACCCAGAATCAAAGTGCACACTACCAAGAGCCGTCGACATCCTTGAAAATTTCGGGATGGAGAACATCTGGATGAACTCAGCATGTGATTGGGGCATCTCTGACCCCTTAGCCGTTGCCAAATGCATGCAAGAAATGAAGAAACGGCAACACTCTCGTGAAACGATTCATAAAGTCGTTTACGACAACCCCGTCAAATTCCTTAGCCAATCCCCTAATTTCTCTCTCTGAAACAATCATGGACGCCACCGAACTTGAGCAAATAAAAGAGAGTCTTCGCAAGCTCCCCCCTGAAGACCAAGACCATATGGCTGGGTTCTTACTCGTTGAACGGCTCAAACGTAATAGCCTCGTCATACCAACTCTGCACAAACGCGTTGAGGACTCTGATCCAGAAAACTGGCAAACCTTGAAAAGCGTCAAAGCCTCCCCTGACAATGACTAACACCTCGGTTTACCTGCACAATCACGTCGTTGATCAGCTCAAAAAACTGGGCCAAAAAAGCATCATCGAAGCCTTTCTACAGCGACTAAAATCCAACTCTGAGATCTTAGGTAATTATCGATTCTCTGACCCTCGCGGCAGAATTATCGAGGTCAAAATACTTGGTCGCCATGCCCTATTCTTTTTCAAGGACCCCTATGCGAACATCGTAAAGATCCTTGATCTTCGTAACGTAGAATCACTGTGAAATCCTCTAATCTACCTGGGGCCCACCTCGCCTATTGCACCAATATCCATCCGGCGGAAAGTTGGCAAGAGACACTACAAGTGCTCAAAACACATACGCTGAAGGTAAGGGATAAAGTCTGCCCGGCCAGCTCCCCCTATGCCATTGGGTTACGGCTATCTGCTCTCGCGGCATCTGAGCTACTACAGGGTAATCATCTAGCTGAGTTCAAATCCTGGCTAGAGGATGAGAACTGCTACGTATTTACCATTAATGGATTTCCGTATGGATCCTTCCACGGCACACGGGTCAAAGAGAAGGTTTATCAACCTGATTGGGCCAGTGAAGAACGACTTCAATATACCAACAACCTATTCAGCATTATCGCTCAAATAGTTCCTGAGGGCGTCGAAGGCTCAGTTTCGACACTACCGGGATCATTTAAGGAATTCCATGCTGATGAAAATGCTATCTTCAATAACCTCGAAGCATGCGCAAAACATATAGAAGCCCTATCAATTAAGCATAACCGAGATTTACATTTGGGACTCGAGCCAGAGCCTCTCGGCCACTTTGAAAACACCGAAGAAACACTTCGCTTTTTTGACGACTTTCTCCAAAGCGTAAATGACCCCGAACTCATTAGGCGTCGTATCGGGGTCAACTATGACACATGCCACTTCGCGCTTGAATTTGACGACTGTCTTAACTCACTCAATACCCTGCGATCAGCCGGACTTCGCATCTCCAAAGTTCACCTCTCCTCAGCTCTCGAATTTGATCCCCACTCTCAAAAGGCAATCGAGGCAATCGTTGCTTTTGATGAGCCTACTTATTTACATCAGGTCATTGTCTCAGATGTAAACAAGCGACTAACTCGATTCAAAGACCTACCGGATTTCCTTGCTCATCATGAACCATCAGGTTCGAGATTCGAGTCACCATGCAGAGCTCGCATTCATTTTCATATACCGCTCTACGCAGACCCAGCTCAACCTTTAAGATCAACTCAAGGCCATGCCATTGACGCAATCAAATATCTGAAGGCAAACCCATCATTCTGCTCGCACTTCGAAATAGAAACATACACCTGGGGAGTTCTACCCAGCGAACTCAAAATTCCTATCGAAGACCAGATTAGCCGCGAATACAGTTGGGTTTTCAGTCAATAAACGAGCAGACATACTGGCAGATACCCTCAGTCACTTCAATACTGAAGCCTGAGTTAGCATCTACGTCAAAATGATCCCCCTCACCGAAACTGTCACAACCTTCAATGCCGTCGAGACTGACAGAACAAGCGCCGTCTGTAATCTCCATGCGCTCGGCAAGCTTAGTATCGAAGTGGTATTTGCCAGTAAAGATCAGGCCAAAGGTTTTGGTTGAGCCATCCTCAAGAGTGACACCGTGCGACACAACCTTACCATCAAAATATACATTCGCCTTCGCCTCCGCAGTTACATTAGTGAATTTCATAATTGCAATCATTTCTCGTCGCCGCAGACAAGCAAGCCGTAACTATGTCACCTATTATCAAAAAACATTACATCAATTTTGAACAAATGCGTGAGTTGGCAGTCTACTCATGATGGAAGCACGGTAATACTGTTCATTCCCTCCAACAACAAAGGTGGTTAATTTCATAGTTCATTTTCAGTTTATTCATAGTTCATTCATAGTCTATGCCTCAAAGTGATTGATCGCAAACGACCAAAAACCAAGAGGATCCATCTTGAACCCTAGCAAGTTTTCTTGCTAGGGTTCTTCTTTTTTACGGCACCAGAAAATTCTCTATTTGGTGCTAAAATAAAGGCTTTAGTGTTGCTACTGGACTAATCTGCCATTAAGTTCCCCGACGTTCTACAAAGGTAGATCATCAACACATTTCATATTTTCCATAATGATTGAGAACATGCGTAAATACACCGGTCTGATGGCCGTCGTCTTCATCCTGCTTGCTGCGGGGTTTTTATTCACAATGAACGACATCTCCGGTAGCGGCGGTGGCGGTATGGGATCAGGCCCGACTATACTTGAGGCCAATGGTCGCATTCTCGACCAACAAGAATATCGCCGTATGGGTGACAGCACTCTCAAGCTTGCGTCAGAGGCAGGGCTTCATGCTTACGTCAACCTTCTCATCATTCCTGATGCTGCCCAAATGCAGCAAGCGATGCAATTGCTACAGTATGGTTACCCCAATTATTACGTCACCATGGGTCGCAACCTCAAGGCCGACGACTTTAATCGTTTCATCAGTAATCGCATCATCATTCAACAAGCCATGCAGAGCATGGGAGTGAATGCAAGTGATGAGGAAATCAATAAAGCAATCATGTCCTCCTCTGGTTTTGCAACTGAGGGTCGGTTTGATAATACCAAGTATGCGAACTTTATCGAAAAACGTCTCGGCAGACTGGGCATGACAGAAAAAGATCTGCGTGAAGTTATCCACGAAAGCCTATGCCTTAATAAAATTATCCAAATCGTAGGCGGAGGCTTGATCGCTCCACGCCAGGCCGCTCAAGACCTTCTTGAAGCTCAAATGCAATCTGTTGCCATCTCACGCGTTATTTTCGAACGCGATGATTTCGTTGAAAAAGAGAATCCAAGCGAAGAGGAAATCAAGGCATACTGGGACACTCATCAAGACGCCTACAAAACAGAGGAAAAACGCCGTATCAACTATGTCCTCCTGACTCTACCACCTGAGACTCAGGTTAGTTCGTCACCTGCGGCCCTCCCAGAAAACGCTACTGAAGAGCAGAAAAAAGATCATGCTGCTGCCGAAAAAGCTCGTTTAGAGGCTCAAGCACAGGTTAAAGCTCAGCTTGCAGAGAAAAGAACCAAAGCTGCTCGTTCCATCCAAAAGGAGATCGATCAAATCTCACAAGAAATTTACGATAGCGAAGAAGAAAAAAGACCTCTCGATTTTGAGGCGATTCTGACCAAACGTAAACAGAATATAAAGAAGACAGAACTCTTTGCTCGCGCAGGCGTTCCCAAAGAACTCTCCTCTCTGGCTCTTCGTGGAAATTTCAATAGAGGCAAGACGATAGCCGACTTTATTTTCGGCCTTAACGATTCATCACAAGACGCATACGATCTTGTTTCGGACGCTCTCCCGATAGGTGAGCACGGCTGGATCATCTTCACCTTAGAAGAGGTCGTTGAGCCTACATTACTAGACTACACCGCGGCGAGAGCAAGAGCTCGTGCTCAACTCGTTTCAGAAAACGGCTCCAAAAAAGTAAAGGAAGCAGCACTCGCAGCACTCGACACCACCAAGAAGCTTATAGATTCAGGTAAGAGCTTCGATGAAGCCCTCACAGAGCAAGGCCTCACCGCACTGCCCCTGGGTCCTTTTGGGATGAACGACCGAGAAACTCAAAGCAAGGACCCAAGTTTTCGCTTACTGCATCAGAAAGCCAGCGGCCTAAATATAGGCGATCTTTCAGAGGCAATTGATGAGAACGACCGCTCCCTTTTCTTCCATCTCGTCAGCCGCGAGATCGCAGATACCGAGGAAAGCAAACAGCGCATCGAATCCATGATCAATAATAGCAAGAATCAGGTCATGATGATTGCGTTCCTGAACTGGATGCATCAACAATATGACGAGGCTGACGTCAAAGGTCTCGCCGTTGAAGATCAATAGATCTTCTTTCCACCCATCATTGATTTAAAAAAGATCCTGTCATGTTCTACCTGACAACAGCCATCGATTACACCAATGGCGCCCCCCACATAGGTCACGCCTACGAAAAAGTATTGGCGGATGTTATTGCTCGTTACCAACGTCTCCGAGGTGAAGATGTTTATTTCCTTACAGGTGTAGACCAACACGGTCAAAAAGTACAGCAAACAGCTGAAAAAGACGGCGTCAATCCAGCAACCTATGTCAAGCGTGTCACCAAAGGATTCGTCAATGCATGGGATAAGCTGGGCTTAGAATATGACGGCTGGGCTGAAACGACTAACCCTGAGCACAAAGCTTGTGTCCAAGGCATACTCCAAGACCTCTACGACCAGGGCCAAATCTACAAGAAACGCTACACAGGTCATTACTCCATTCGACAGGAGCAGTTCTTAACCGACAAAGAGCGCGACGAAAATGGTGAATTCGGTGAAGAATGGGGTGAAGTTGAGGAGCGTGACGAGGAGAATTACTACTTCAAACTCAGCGAACATGTCCCATGGCTTAAAAAACTCGTCGAGACAGAGGAAGACTTCGTTATCCCGCACTTCCGCAAGGCTGATGTAATCAACGCCATCGAGCGCTCTGCCGATACCGACCTCTGTATTTCTCGGCCCAAAGAGCGTCTGCGCTGGGGAATCGAGCTACCTTTTGATTCCGATTTTGTTACCTTTGTTTGGTTTGACGCACTTATTAATTACATTTCCTTCGCAGGCTACAACAAAGCGGAAGATAGCAGCCTGCCTGACTTCGATCAGCTTTGGCCCGCCAGTATTCATATCATAGGAAAAGATATCCTCGTCCCCTCTCACTCTATCTATTGGATGTGCATGCTGCATGCCATCGGATTTAATGATGCTCAAATCCCCTCTTTGTTGTGCCACGGCTGGTGGAACATTAAAAACAAGTCTGAGGACGGCACTGCTGGGTCTGAAAAAATGTCCAAGTCATTGGGTAATGTCGTAGACCCTATAGCACTCGTCGACACCTTCGGCCAAGACGCGTTACGCTACTACCTTGTTCGTGATATTCATACAGGCCGCGACTCGGACTACGATATCGATCGCTTAGTAATGCTTTTCAACACAGAGCTGGCCAACAATTTGGGTAATCTTTGTAATCGTGCGCTGAATATGACCAAGCGCTACTGCGGTGGTGCCACCATGGCTTCAGAATATGATGATGAATCTAGCCAAAAACTTCGTGCCTCGTTAGACACCCTTCTGGAAAAGTATCGCCATCATATGGATCGCTACGAAATTTCTTTTGCTCTCGAAGCACTCATTGAGTTCATTTCTGGAACTAATGTCTATGCTGAACACCATAAACCATGGGAAATCGCCAAAGATGAAACCAAAGCTGATCAGCTTCGCACCGTGCTCAGCCACATGGTCGAGGCCGTCGCTCAGGCAAGCGTTCTGTTAAAGCCAATTATCCCATCTGCATGCGAACGCATCCAGGCCCAACTAAATGCTGAACACCTCAACACACTTTCTTTGGACGACCTACAATGGGGAATCCTTCCTGTTGGCCAAGAGCTTTCCAAACCAAAACCTGTGTTCCCAAGGATTCAACTCGAAGACTAAGTTCGAGGACTAATCCCATTTCTTAGGCCCACTGCTTAGGCCTATTGGTCATGGCTTATCTAGCTACCGCGTTGGCCCATCACCAGTTCGAGGCTTTCCACTACGGCTTCAATACTCACCTCGGTTTGGCATCGAAAATCGAGCGGACACTTGGATTTGAAGCAAGGACTGCATGCCACATGCTCACGAACTACAACACTTTGTTTGCCTAATGGCCTCCTCCATTCAGGTGAGTTCGGTCCAAAAATAACCGTGGCAGGAAGTCCAACATGAGCTGCCATATGAGCTACTTCTCCATCGCAGGCCAGCAAAGCACTTGATTGCGCCAACGCGGCAAAGACATCTACATCAGCTGAGTTATCGAGATTAAAGTTATCTTGGCCTAGGAGACTTCCAAAAACCTCCATACCTTGCTTGGAGCTTTTCGGCTCATGACCATAAAGTACCCAAGAAACCTCAGAATGGCGCTGCTCAATTAACTCTATAACCTTTAGAAAACGCTCCGCAGGCCACTGGTGTGAGCCTCCATATACAGAGAACGGTGCGATCGCAATCTTGGTCTGTGCTGGAGCAACTGGCAAAGAAGGCTTTTGAAAACTTGATCTCACAAAGGCATCGGCACCAAGTTGATCGATAAGCCCGAGGTAATGCCTGACTCGATGCTCAATGGGTCCGGGCTGAGAATCAATGGCTATAGAATCGGTAACTAATGGCTCTAGTTCACCGTATGCATATCCCACACGCTGGCCAACATCTAGTTTGCAGACTGCTTTTGCAGCACAACCAGTTTCCCACAGAATCGCCGAATCAAAACGAACTGACCCAGCCTCAAGCACAGTGACTATCTTACTAGCAGAAGCCCCATCTTCATAATCAATGACCCACTCAATTTCATCGAGACCATACTGCCATAACGACAGCTGGGACTCAGGGCACAAAACAGCAATCTTCGCGTTAGGAGAGAAATGCTTCAAAGCTCGAACTGCAGGCACAGAAAAACAGGCCTCAGTAAAACTCTTTGGAGAAACAAAACACCAATGAGAACCTACTAAGGTTATAGCTGATTGCTCCACCAAGGAACCTAGATCATCATGTGCTGCCATGGCATAGATTAACGTTCTTGGCCAAAACCTGTCAACGCCCCTTCATAAAGACTGTCAAAATAGGCAGCCAGCTCGATTACCGCTTTCCATCATGAGAAATAGGCATAGATTATGTGCATGATTAATACATTGATCAGATCACTGCCGTTAAACATGGCCTTCTTCTTGTTATTTTCTCTGCAAAATGCCGGTGCGCAGCAATCAGTCAGTAATCCCCTAGCTCCTCTCGATTCAAGCTCTATTGCCTCACTCCCACAGGAAACATATAGGTCCGTGGTCCGAATAGAAGTTGCTACACAGGTTCCAAACTACAGTGAGCCTTGGAAGGCTGGCCGATTCAGCGGCGGTATTGGCACGGGCTTCCTCATCGGCCCCAATTTATTCTTAACCAACGCTCACGTCGTTTCTAACGCTCGTCGTTTGCTCATCACCATGCACGGAGCAGCGCGCAAACACCCAGCTAAGATTCTACATATAGCTCACGATTGTGATCTTGCACTTCTCGAGGTAGATGACTTCACCCCATTTACGGGGCTACACCACTTCCCAATAGGAGGCATACCCAAGCTCGAAAGCCAAGTCCGTGTCATCGGTTATCCTGTTGGGGGCAATCGCATATCAGTGACACGAGGAGTCGTTTCACGAATCGACTTTAATACCTACAGCCATTCTAGATCAGATCAACATCTCGTCGTTCAAATTGATGCCGCAATTAACCCGGGCAACTCCGGAGGCCCAGTATTACAGGATGGCAAAGTGGTAGGCGTTGCCTTCCAAGGTCTCCGCTCGGCAGACAACACTGGCTACATGATCCCAACACCAGTGGTAAGGCGCTTCCTCACCGACATCAAAGATGGACGCTACGACAAATACGTTGATTTAGGCATCTCTGATTTCCCCATGTTCAACCCCGCCATGCAAAAGAAATTCGGTCTTACACCAACATCACCAGGCGTCCTGGTAGCGGCAGTTACACCCGACGGTCCTTGCGATGGCGTGTTGCAGAAAGATGACATTCTCACAGCAATCAACAGCAACGAAGTTGACGCAGCTGGCAACATCCTCATCGATGGTGAAAAAGTAAATATGAATGAGATCGTGGAGAGGAAATTTTCTGGAGATCAGGTTACGCTCAGTATTATTCGTGATGGCGAGGCCATGAATATGACCTGCACATTGAAACCATTCCCACCCAGCCAAATGTATGCCGTTCAGTATGATGTGAAACCACGCTACACAACCTTTGCGGGGCTCGTATTACAACCTCTGGACCGCAATCTTTATTCAGCACAAAACCTCACCAACACAAGAGTGCGCCGCCTGTTTACCCATTATCTTGATGAGGCTATATTCAAAAAACGCAAAGACATTGTCATACTAACACGTGTGTTAAGCGACCCTATCAACACCCATCTCAATGGACATGTAGGCACGGCCATTGAGTCAATCAACGGCGTCGACGTTAGCTCATTACAACACGCCCATGAGCTCTTACACCCAGAACAGCTCCCCGAATTTTTTGTCATTCGTTGTGAAGGAGTCGAAAGGCCCATCATTATACCGGGCGACCAAGCCGAAGCTGCCAGCAAGAGAATAGAAAACAGCTACGGCATCACCAGCGCCGCCAATCTTGACCAGTAAACTCACGTATTACCCTATTTTCATGAATACCAAATACATCTTCTCTGTTTTCCAGCTCTCACTGCTCTTTGTTTTTTCCAGTTGTTGCGATAAAAATTCGTGTCAAAACGAAAAAAAATCATCCAAACTGACCCAGCAATCAATCATTGACGCAGCCAGCTCCGACACCTCCGCGGTCAGGCAATCCTTAGTTCGCATCAACTCAACCATCCAAATTTGGAGTGCCTCTCAGCCATGGGATAAGTCAGCGCCCAAGAAACGCAGAGCGCTGGGTGCTTTACTCGAAGGCAACCGTGTCCTCACCACTGCTGAAATGGCAGCGGACGCCACTTATATCGAATTAGAAAATGCAGATAATACCCGCATTATCCCCGCAAAGGTAGTAGCTATCGACTATGAGGCCAACCTTGCCTTACTGGAACCAGACAACGGTGATACTGATTCATTTTTTAAGGATCTCAAGCCTCTCAGGCTAGGCTCTAGCGCAAAAATAGGCGACCGCGTCGATGTCTGGCAACTTGAAGACAATGGCATGCCCATTGTTACCGATGCTGTCATTCAAAGCGTTGATATTGTATCTAGCTTTGCCAACGGTCATTTCTTTCTCACCTATGAGGCAAAGGGCTCGATGCAGAGCGCCTCTAATAGCTTCACCGTCCCAGTCATTCGAAATGGCAAACTACTCGGGCTATTGAGCAGCTACGACTCCAAAGATCAAATCATCGACATCATCGCCCCCGAAATCATTCAAGCATTCATTGCCGACACTTCCGACGGGGATTATGTGGGGTTCCCCTCTCTTGGCATTGGTATTAGTAGTACTGTCGATCCTAACTTTCGAGATTGGCTTAAGCTCTCGGATGACCTAGGTGGCCTCTACGTGACAAAAATCCGCAAAGATAGCGCAGCACAAAAAGCAGGACTCGAAAAAGGTGATGTTATCATCAACATAAATGACAAAGCTATTGGACGACGTGGCTACTACACCGACCAACAATATGGCAGGCTATACTGGAGCCACCTCATAAGAGGTTCACTCAAACAAGGTGACACCTTAGAGCTGACTATTTTGCGGGGCGGTGAGCAAAAACAAATTATGGCAACCTTAACTCGTCCAGAGGAACCCCTTGTAGCCAGAGACACTTATGACCAAGCACCTGTTTACCTGATCAAAGGCGGTCTTATCTTCCAAGAACTAACTGCAACATATCTAAAAGCATTTGGTAAGGACTGGCAGGCAAAAGCCCCTCTCAACCTACTGGATATCATGATGACACCGGAAGATTACGAGAAGGATCGAAATAAAATCGTTTTCCTTAGCGCAGTCATTCCAACCCCAGCCACAACAGGCTACGAACGATTACGTAATTTTATTATCAACAAGGTCAATGGCCAAACAATTGCTGACATTTCCACACTTATTGACGCATTCAAAAAACCTGGAACAGATGGGCTTCATACTATTGAATTTGCTGAAGGCCCCCCGAGAACTATCTATCTCGATGCAAGCATCGCAGACACAGTAGATACAGAGCTTCTGAAACGAGGTATTCCAGCCTTGTCTAGAGAGTAGAATCCCCCAAACCAACAGCCCGCTAAAGTTTATGCGTCTGATTCACAGGTTTAAAAATCAACAACGAATAGCCCACACTCGTCATGTACGCAGCTGCTCTCTATTCTTTGCTTATTGCCTCACCATGCTTGCTCATGCAGAACAGTATACCCTAGCAGCAAACCTCGATTCACTAATCAGCCTACCAGGAGCCTATGAGATAACGCCTGAACATCTCGAGAAAGAATTCGACAAAGGGAGGTTTCATAAAAACCCCTATTTCGAATGGCTCAGCGAGCACAAAGACCGCGCTATTTTCAAACGCTCACCCGCACAAAACATTACCGTCAATCTCACAATCCTTGATGGAAAGATCCCTATAGAAGAATTAATTATTGATTTTGAAAACGGCAAATTCCTAGGTGTTACTGCTTCCATCTTCAACAGAGGAGACGGTGGCCAGATCAGCGATGCCGATTTCTCCAATCGTTTCTCTGCCACCGGAAAACACATTGGAAAACAGCTAGATACTCGCCCACGCAAGCGTGATGGCAACACCCGCAAAGGCGTCATGACCGATGGATTCACATGGTCGTCACCTCGTGGAAAAGCCGTATTGCTCTGCAATCCAGACGTTGGTGACTACAAAAAACCAGAGGCAAAAGAATTTATCCGCATGCGACTTGCTAAGAAAGACGCGAAAGGAATTTACGAAGCGGCACTTAAAGACAGGTCTCAAGCAACTGTTCGAAAATCGAAATTAGTCGCTCATGTTAAGAAAAATGATGGTTATATATTCATTAGTGACCTTCCCATGGTAGACCAAGGAAACAAAGGCTACTGTGTTGTTGCATCAGCGCAGCGCCTCTTCGAATATTATGGTATAGCATGCGACATGCATCAACTTGCGCAACTTGCAAAATCTGATCCTAACAGAGGTACGAATAGTCTTTATATTAACGAGCAACTTGGGCGAATCGACTACTTATTTAAAACAAGATTCAAATGCTTGGCTGTATCGCACAATGGCAATCTGGTAGAGTTAAAAGATGATAAATACGTCGGTAAAGATATCCCTCGTCGATCATACGACAAGTTCATCACATCAAATATCGACAAGGGAATCCCACTTCTCTGGTCCATGGAGCTTGGTTTAAAGCCTGAGAATCCGCAAATAAACACACAAGCCTCTGGCGGACACATGAGGATGATTCATGGGTATAATAAAGTGAAAAACGAAGTCGTGTTCACAGACTCATGGGGCGCTGGCCACGAGTTTAAAACAATGGATGCAGATGATGCTTACGAAGTAACCAGGGGGCTCTATATTATGACCCCAACGATCAATTAGATCGTCTAGCTAAGCATCGGATCCCCTATCCCCCTCCAGCTCACGGGCCCAAAGCCAGAGAATATCAGACAGGCGATTGAGATAACGGCAAGCAAGGACTGGGCTGCCATCACCAAGTGCCCATGCTGACAACTCGGCACGCCGACAAACCGTGCGTGCAACATCCATATGGGCCGCCCCAGCGTGGCCACTGGCACCTGGTCGTGCCCAGCCAGCAAACTCGGTTGGCATATCAACCGCAATTGACTCCAGCCAATCTACATCCTCTTGGCTTACTGTGGGATAACCATCAGCAAGGTATTTATCTCGTTTATCTGCGGGAACTGACAGCAAACCCATCAACGCAACTAAATGCCCTTGTATAGTATCAATCTGAGCGGTTATCAGGTCGGAAACACCAGATACACGCACCATGCCAAGTGACGAGTTCAACTCATCTACCGCGCCACATGCAATCACCTCAGCAGAAAGCTTCGATGTTCGGCCGCCATACATTAAGTCGGTTTGGCCATCATCACCCTTGCGTGTTATAATGCTCATGCCCATTGCATATCATAAGCATGCACTTGAGCGCTATCAAATTACTTGCTCCTCATTAGAATAGATCTAGCATCTGCAGGGGTCATCACGGAATCACCGCTCACTTGGCCAACCCGTCTACAATTTCAACCTGTACAACAAATTTAATGGCCCAAGATACGATCAAACTAGCACGCCTAAACGGTGAGGCAGAGATATTTCATAGCATTCAAGGAGAAGGTATCAGCATGGGCATTCCATCCATTTTTGTCCGTGCTTCTCTCTGCAATCTCCACTGCATCTGGTGCGACACCGATTACACATGGAATTGGGAAAAAACACCATGGAAACATGAAAAAGACGCAGACGCAGGTTATCAAAAATTCAAAAAAGAAGATTACCTCATTGAGCTAAATACTAGCGAGGTCGCTAATAAAATAGCTAGCTTCCCCTGCTACCGCATCATCATCACGGGAGGAGAGCCGTTGCTGCAAGATGCAGCTTGGCAGTCTGTTATTGGGCATCTGCTTAAAAAAAACTCTAGTTATCACTTTGAAATAGAAACAAATGGCACTCAGACACCAAGCGCTGATTTAGATGCTCTAGTACAACAATATAATGTATCACCGAAACTGGCCAATTCAGGAAACGCATCAAATTTACGTATTAGTGATGATTCATTAGCCTATTTCAGCAAGTCTGCAAAAGCTTGGTTTAAATTCGTCGTTTCCACAAAAGACGATCTCGCTGAAGTTAATGAACTTATCTCCAATCACGCCCTCCCTCGAGATCGCGTCCTGCTTATGCCAGAGGGGCGAGATGATGCTACCCTTGAGAAGCGTCGCACTTGGCTCGCTGAAACATGCCGAGACCATGGCTTTCGCTTCAGTGATAGGCTTCATATCCAGCTTTGGGGAAGTAAACGTGGGGTCTGATTTTCACATAAACATGCGCAACCATTTGTAACTTTGATGGTTTATATGATATAATGCCTTCCATGTCACCAGAACATCAAAAACCACGAGCTCCGAAAGATGAGCTCGATGATCCTCTGTGGCAGTTACTAGGAAATGCGTCCAACAAGAAGCCTAGCGCCTTCTTTGCACGCAATGTAGTCAGAGAAAGTCGCCTACAAGCGCCATCTTCACTACCTCTGAGCGATCGCTTCAAGAATCTATTCAGAAACCGCCCAATAAAAATAGCACTATGCTTGAGTCTAATTATGATTAGCGGCTTCCTGACATGGCCTATCATCGATTCAACCAGCCCTTCCCTCACTAAGGCCAGGACTACTAATGCCGCTGGTGATAGTTCTACTACAGCCACACTTAACGAGCTCATTATTGAAGAAAGCCTCAATGCCGCAGCTGATGACCCCTCGATCTACACTCGTGATGAGATCGTAGCCATGATCGGCTTTTAAATTACGACGCTCGCTGCACAGCTCAAATGAGATAGCCGGCCCAACAAAAAAGACCTCCGCCTATTCAGCGGAGGTCTGGGATGTAAATGATAAGTTAAGATATCAATCTTAACAATTAGCAGCCGTAGATAGCCTCTTCCCCGAGGGTTTCTTCAATACGAAGCAGCTGATTATACTTAGCGATTCGGTCTGAACGGCTCATCGAGCCCGTCTTAATCTGACCAGCATTGGTAGCTACCGCAATGTGAGCAATAGTGCTGTCTTCCGTCTCACCTGAACGGTGAGAAATCACGGAGTTGTAACCATTAACCTTACCAAGCTCGATTGCATCGAGTGTTTCGGTCAAGGTTCCAATTTGGTTCACCTTGATAAGGATAGAATTAGCTACACCTAAATCGATGCCTTTCTGCAAGAAATCAACATTGGTGACAAATAAGTCGTCGCCGACAAGCTGAACTTTATCACCGACCTTATCGGTAAGAACCTTCCAGCCCTCCCAGTCGTTTTCATCGCAACCATCTTCAATAGAATCGATTGGATACTTTTCACAAAGCTCTGCAAGATAGGCTGCCTGCTCTTCTGAGTTGCGCTTGGCGCCACCCTCACCCTCGAACTTGGTATAATCGTATACACCATTCTCGAAAAATTCAGAGGAGGCACAGTCCAAAGCAAAAGTGATATCCTCGCCTACTTTGTAGCCAGCCTTTTCAACAGCTTGAGAAACAGTATCGAGAGCATCTTCAGTACCTTCAAAAGTTGGAGCAAAGCCGCCCTCGTCGCCAACCGCAGTGCTAAGACCACGGTCATGAAGAACTTTCTTCAGGTTATGAAATACTTCAGCGCCCATACGAATAGCCTCTTTAAAGCTAGGAGCACCTACTGGACGAATCATGAATTCCTGGAATGCTATTGGAGCATCGGAATGCGACCCCCCGTTGATGATGTTCATCATTGGCACCGGCAAAGTTTTTGAGTTAGGACCGCCCAAATACTTATACAAAGGCAAGCCGGAAGCTGCTGCTGCGGCGCGAGCTGTTGCAAGTGAAACACCCAGAATCGCATTTGCGCCAAGGTTTTTCTTATTAGGTGTGCCATCCAGCTGGATCATCGTTTTGTCGATGAAGGTCTGGTCGGTAGCATCTTGACCCAACAGAGCGGGTGCAATCTGCTCATTGACATTCGCGACTGCTTTGAGAACTCCCTTGCCTAGATAGCGTTGGGGGTCTTCATCACGAAGTTCACAGGCTTCGTGTTCTCCTGTAGAAGCTCCGGATGGAACTGCTGCACGGCCAAAGCCGCCACCAGCAAGGTGCACATCTACTTCTACAGTTGGATTCCCGCGAGAGTCGATGATCTCGCGGCCGATAATGTTGGTAATTGTCGTATCTGACATATTCAATATTTGTTTAAGGATTGTTTGGAAATTTTAGCAGTAAGGCACAATGCTCTTGATCGTAAGGGGGCGGTTTTTCTCAGTTTCCATGTCGCGCACGTCGAGCCGATCTCCCTCTTTCGCTCCAACCAATGTAATTCCAATATCGGAAAGGTAAGAAACGATGTTGTCTTCAGGTATAGAGTCCCATGCCCCTAAGATAGTGTAGGTCACAGCCTTACCCGCATCATCTTCAAGGTTTACCACAGTGCCGATGTTGACCTGTGAGGCATCTGCATTTTTAAAATCAGTCGCCTGCACATGCACGAGCTCTTTCTCAAGCTGAGACTTTCTGCGCATAAGAACTGCCTGCATTTGCTTGGCTGCTTTGAATTCAAAGTTCTCTCTGAGGTCTCCATAAGATCTCGCAACTGCGATCTCCTTGGTATTTTCAGGGATTTTCACTTTGACGACTTCATCGAGGTCCTTTTTGCGTTTCTCGATGCTTGCATGCGAGGAAATAACGCCCTCAACCTTTTTCTCGAACTCACCTGTCACCAGGTCTTGAGTCGCAGGGCATGCCTTAATGACACGAGCCATGAGAGATTTACGGTCAAGGTCGGTGAAAACTGGACTGTTGTATAATTTGCGACCAAACTGTCTGGCTTCTGCCTCTTCAGCATCAGTAAGCAAATCAGCGATGAGAGTCTTATCATTCATCAGCAGAGTGCGTAGTCTTGCACTTTTGCTTGGCCCGTCAGAAACATGATCACGATCAAGAAGATTAAGAATTGAATTGCCAGTTTCGAAAGAAAAAACAACAGCAGCTGATTTCTCACGTTCACGGCATATCCAAATCAGCGCATCAGGGCCAAGGCTACGATTCGCAATCGCTTTCCGCAAGTGGTCTTCGAATTGCTCGTCAGCGCCACTCTCTTGAAGGTATTTGGCAATCTCTGTCACTCCTCGAGAACCTACAGCATCAAATACAGCAAGTAGCTTTTCAGCCCAAGCATCTCCGAATGCATCGGGAAAGCTCTGAAAAATACTACGTTGCGTTGCTGCAGATCTACCTTTTAAATTCTCAACCAAACGTTCCTCCTCAGTGGTAAGCACATCAGCCAGGCGTAAATCGCTATCAGCTAAATCAATGCTGTCAAATTGGTCAATAATTTCATCCCGCGCAACGAGAAACTCAAGGACGAGAGTCAAATGGAGTTTGCGTCCTTTTGAACAAAAACTATTAATGTCCTCGATCAAGGTCACCAGTGGGGAATTATCCTCTTTAAAAACAGACAAGTTTTTGCGAATGTTTTCGAGTGCTTTGACTTTTACTTTTGGGTCACGAGTCCCTGTAAAATCAGCAATCAACATTTCTGCGGGGCTTGCTGACTCGGCACGCAAAACAAGAGGATCAGTACGCTTGCTAGGAACCGAAAAAACATGACTTTCACGCATTGCCTTTTTCGCCTTGTCCCACCACTTTTTGTAATTCTCCTCTGGAACAACGCTACCGCTCAACTCACGATCGAGTTGATCCAGCATCATACTTCCCCCATGACTGATGAGCGTGCGCTTTACTAGCTCCGCTGGATCGTTTTTCACGAGATCTCGAAGCTCATCAATATTCTCAAGCTTTCTTGCGCTGAAATGTTCAGCATCTAGCGGTTCTGTTTTTTGAATGGCGAACTGTAGCCCCATCTCTTGGTCTGGCTGTTTTTCAAAATCAATAACCACCTTAGCTCGGGATAGGTCCCAGCTCTTTACCTTGCCAGCTCCCCAGTTCTTATGTGTGCAGAACTTTCCTGGTGAAATTTCTGATAATCTTTCGCCGACAGGCTGCGGGATACGTCCCGCCTCAACAAGCTTCGCTACGTCTGGGTGCATGTCCCCAGCATTCAAAATGGTAGGGCAAATAGCAACCTAATTCTTGCTCTAGGAGCAATCAATCAGCACACGGTACATACAAGCTTCATGCTGATAGCATCAATCATACTAATTACCGGCATGACCACGATTAAAATTGGGCACATAACGTATCCTTACTCTTTGGCTACCTGCTGCAGATTCTTCAGCCGCATCTGCATGCACACTAATTTCAATGGATTGTTCATCTACATTGATACGATTACGCCAGGCAGCAGGAACTTTTGCAATCCCGCCACCTTCATTGATATAGCCATCATATGTTTCATTGCCCTCAGTAGATTCAATACGAAGCCACGGCTTGTCTTCTTTGTAAGTGAGTGTAGCAGTTCCCTCACCGTCACTGATAGAAAGTGCAGAATCAGGATTCAATATAATAGGCCTGCTAACCACAGGCTCTATAGGCCGCTTAGGTTTCACAATGGAATCTGCCGAAGTGGCCTTGAAAGAAACCTCAATGACGCCCATTAACGACGCCATAGCAAGAGAGCTAACCACCAATATAGCCAGCACTGCGGCCATGCGCCATTGAACCAAGCTACGCCACTGAGCCTCAGCACGAATATTACGCTGGCCAGATTCAATATCAGCAGCACCCGTGATTACCGATTCTTGAGATAGGCGATCTATTGTGGCATCCAATTGATCCAAACCTTGTTGGCTAACCGATGATGGTATCAGATCAGTGAGCTTATTTTCTATTGAGTGTATATCAGACATATTAACCTAATCGTTCTTGTTTGAGGGTTTCTAATTTTCGTTCTAACTGCTCCAGAGCATAGCGATATCTTGATGCTGCCGTATTTGGAGAAATAGTCATCGCCTCCGCAATTTGGCCGAAAGTTAAACCTCCCCATATTTTAAGTGTAACCACCTCTCTAAGTTTTTCTCCCAATTTTTCTACGGCCTCCCTGAGAAGAAGAGCCTCATCATCGTCTTCTGCATTGGTATCAAGCCAGTAGTCTTCTTGATCGTGGAGATAAATGACGGCATCTTCCTTGCGTTTTTTTCGACCCGCTTTTTTGGTATGGTCCATCGCCACAAAGCGCAGCACTGAATATGCCAGAGGCAAATCTGGAGGTACATTGCCGCGTTCTTCTTGATAGCCCCAGAGGCGGATAAGAGCATCTTGTATAATATCCTCGGCATCTTGCCGGCTCTGACTCCGCTGACGCGCATAGACATATAGGCGAGAGCTATGCTCTCTGACCCATTCTTTCCATGCTCGGGAATGCGGATTTAAGGAATTAACCATTCAATAATATAATGCCTATTCCTTCGCTAATTGTCTGTAAATATTTCAGATTCCACCTTCGCCAGCACCAACCATTCTACATATAGCTTCGTTGACCTCGGTGGCCGAGGATACAACCAGGTTATTGGCAATAAATACTGGTTGCTCAGCTTTTGGGACGCGATCCCTGCCATGAGACCCCTTTATGAGGCTAGCATCAAGCGGGATCACATCAAGCAAGGCACGCAAGCCCAGCTTTTTCTTGATTAAAAAAGATGCTATTTTTGCTTTCGGAAAGGACAACTCAGGATTGATGAATAATTCAACAGGGTCATATCCTGGTTTACGATGAATATCGACACATCGGGCAAAGTCAGGAGCCTTGTCGTCGTCTTCCCAGTAGTAGTAGGTAAACCAGGCATCACTTGCAGAAACTGCGATCAGGTCACCTGCCCTATCTACCGCAATGCCACGGCCCCAAATATCGCTCGGAATTCTAACTTCATCGACGCCCTCTAAGTCTTGCAAAAGCTCAATCACTTCGTCACGGATCGTTTCGTCATTGATGTAAATATGGGCAACCTGATGGTCAGCCACTGCAAAGGCACGACAACCACCACAATCAAGAGTCTCAAGTCCAAGCTCGTCCTTTATCTGAATCCAACCTTTCTTGCGAAACTCTCTATTCAAGTGAACCGCGCGATTCACCTCAGAGATACCATACTCAGACAAGACCACCACTTCGACTCCTCGTGATTCATAAAAAGAAATCAGTTCTCCAACAATTTGATCAATCGCTTTTAATTCAGGCTCCACCTCAGGAGCATTCGGGCCGTACTTCTGCAAACAATAGTCCAGATGCGGCAGATACACGAGGTTGAGAGACGGTTGTTGTGCTGTTTCAACCCACTTGGCTGAGTCAGCAATCCACTGAGATGATCGAATACCCGCGGCAGGCCCCCAGAAAGAAGGGAAAGGAAAGTCACCCAAATCAGCCTTAATATCCTCCCTCATCTCCATTGGCTGGGTATGAATATCGAAAACTTTTCTACCATCAGCTGGATACATCGGGCGCGGAGTAGCCGTAAAGTCGGCACTTGAATACATATTATACCACCAAAACATGTTGGCACATTTTGCATTTGAGTGAGTTCTCTTAATCTTGTCCCAAATTTTTTCTCCGTAAACCTGTTGATTGCTTTGTTTCCAAAACCTCATCTCAGCAAACTCTCGATCATACCATCCATTGCCAACAATACCGTGTTCCCCGACATCGGTTCCTGTCAGGTAAGTGGATTGGGCGGTGCAAGTCACGGCCGGAAAAGCAGGCACAAAAGAGCTCAGCTCACGGCTTTCAGCGAACGCCTTGATCGCTGGCGTTCTATCACTGATCAAACTCTGAGTTAGACCAACAACATTGATAACTGCTACACGGTTCATAATGCACGGAATAGAATTCAACTCTTACTCTTCGGCAATCCTCACACTCGGGAGATTATACTCAGAAGGTTACGCCTTACTATGCTAGTAGACAACAAGCTCTACCTCCTTGTTGGATACTCGATATCAGGGCGCTTAGACGCAGAAGGAATTGACTTTTTGGGCGGCTTTGAATCCTCATCTTTGAGAGGCTTAGGAGGAAGTACACCATCGGCAAACTCACGCGCTGCGGGTGCGACATCATAACGCCGCTCCATGTCTTCTTGCACATCAAACTGACTGGTATGACCTCCCACGATCTTGGGTTGGATGAAAACCAGAAGCTCTCGTCGTTCAACACTCTTTCTTGTTCGGCTAAAGAGCCTGCCTATGCCTGGAATCCTACTTAACACAGGAACCCCACTTTTAGAATTTCGCTCCACCTCAGTGACTAAACCACCAATAACTACAGTAGCATTATTTTTAACAGTCACCGTCGTCGTGATGGTTTCCGTGCCAATGGTTGGAACAGTAAGATCGCCGATGTTTTGGTCCTCACCGACCGTGTCATTGATCAAAGAAATACGCAAAGTTACCTCATCTTCAGAGTTAATCAGCGGAACAACTTCAAAACGAAGCAGCACATCCCGATATTCGATATTAGTACTCTGCCCCGTTGTACCGCTATTGAACTGATTGGTAGGAACTGCGATGCTGCTTCCTGATGATATAACAGCCTTACGATTGTTCGCCGTGTAAACCGTGGGTCTTGATAAGATTTTAAAATCTGAACTACTCTCAAGAGCCCTTATCACACCCGTAAAATCATTAATTCTACCGTATACATTTAATCCCCTGGCAAAGTCATCGACCACAGCTGTATTCAAGCCAGCATTTGTGAGCAGATCAGCAAACGATGGAAGTAATCCACCTCCACCTGTTGAACCGGCGGCATCTTTATCTCCGCCTCTGGCGATAGCTCCCAGACTAACCCCAATATCTGTACCGTTGCCCAGGGAGGCCTCTCCGAACACCGTCGAGATCATGACCTGTTGTGGGCGTCCATCTAGTTTATCAACAAGCTCGGTCACGATACGAACACTCTCAGGAGGCCCTTGAACAAGGATGCTGTTTGCCAAGTTATCAGCCACAATGAAGGTTTTGCCAACCACGATTGATTCGGGCACATCACTCACATTGAATTCTTCAACCGACTCTGCATTACTGCTTCGCGAATTCCCTCCTCTATCACCGCTATTCGACGGTCTACTAGACTGATTACGTTGTTGGTTGTTTCGCGCATTGCTCTGACGATTCGGCGAATCAGAGCCAGATCCATTATGAGCCTCAAGCGCATCTGCCGCTATTTGTAAAAAGTCACTAGCGATAATGAAACGCAACTTTCGTTTGTAGAAAGAATTACGATTAGGAGGAGCATCAAACTGACGCACAAGACCCTCAACAAAAACAATATCCACAGGTCTACCCATGATGAAAATTTTATTCAGGCGAGGGTCTGGAACAATCTGCACCGGAATCTCCTCACCAGCTGCTGATACCGCAGCATTAGCTACTGGGGCTGCAGACCCCACTTTGGGCTTCGTAGAACCTACTTTCGTTACACCCGCAGTTGTATCACTTTGCTGCTGGGCGTTCATGATCTCATTGAGCGTTGCCGCAATCTCCTCAGAGTCCGCATATTTGAGTTCAACCCATGCGGTCGCAACATTACCGGTCGGCACATCAATGTATCTTTGCTGATTGATGAGTTTGCGAACAAAAGTCGACTTGCCAGTAATTAGAATAGCTGATGCATTAGGCACAGCTGCAATTTTGGCACCCGGCCCCAAACCATGAATACTTTGTGTAAATGTCCTCACCGCTTCCTCGGGCTTGATGAAGTCTAACTTCATGAAGTATGATATGTAATCATCACCTGCTGGAATATCAGCCGCATCATCGATGATATCCTCAAGTTCAGCAGGGCCGTTGGCACCACTACCCTGGGCCTTCGGTAACAGCTTAACTTCATTTGCCCCACTGGGGACAAAAGCATAGCCCTCCATCCCCAAAACTTTGACCAACAAATTAGCAGCTTGCTCATTTGTCAAAGGACCACGTTGAAAAAAACGAATCTCTAAATCCTGAGTGGCTGAGCTTAACAAAACGCGCTGCCCAGTGTATTTACTATACTCATCTGCTACATCTTGATCATCCCAATTACTACCATCAATGATCTCCCCTTTTTGGGCCGCCATCGCCTTGGCCCCTGTATTTGCATCCATTCTTGGAACAATCCTAGCTACTTGAGTTGGCTCAGCTGGACGAACTGGTCTAACAGGCTTAATGGGAGCTTTCGGAGCTGCAGGCTGCACCGTTTTTTCTGGGGCTGCAACTTGATCCACATCTTGAGCGTGCACCGTGAGCAACACAGCCATACAGGCAAAAATAGATAAGATGATCTTCATGAATGGCATTCGTTTAAAAATCAATTAAGGCTTTGTTGTTTTTGGAGTATATCTTGTTCGCACTGGACGAACCACACCTCCCTTACTTGGGGTAGTAGGCTGCACAATACCTTTCGATAATACAGACTTGATAATACGAGGTTTACTAGGTTGTGGTTGTTTCGCCCCGCTAGATCGCCCATTGCTGGCAGCCGCTGATCTAACTCTGATAAGAGTTTCATCGTACTTGATGGATGCGGTTTGAGTGCCTTGACGAATTTTAACACTCGAAGCCTTTGGCTCAGATGTATTCTGACTCACCTCGAGTAACTCATATCCAGCTGGTGAAAAACCAGGTAAAAACCGCAATCTCTTTTTGCGATCTTTTTTGTGAATGAGGGTAACCGACCAACCTTCACCACCCGCATTTGGCCTTATACTTCCCAGCATCCATTCTTTTTCAAGTGGCGATAATACCTGATTACCCGTTGACGTTGACCTAATCGTGAAGGGTGAACGAGACACCAAAATATTAAATTGAGATGCACTTGGCTTACGAGGCGGGGCAGCGATAGACACATCGACGAAGAGTAAGCCCGAGAGGACCATCATACGACATAGAATAGATGATGTGTTACGCATTGAATGACTGATGAATGTATACCTTAAATAATGCCTGATTGTCAGTAAATTGTTTGTTTAATCTACATATAACTCCAAAAAATGAACGATTCACATCGTCACTCCACAATAATCGGCTCTTCTTCCATTTCAGGACGAAACCACTGAGTGATTTCGAGTTCACAGTCGATCCGCGTGGGATCATCACGTTGAGGGCTAATACGCAGAAATGTAACCGAGCGACTAAGCTCAGGGTCCTGTAAATCACTGAGCCATTTATAAAGCTGATCATCCATCGCATTGGCCGTCACTTTAGCCCGGGCACTACGATAAGCCCCATCTTCTTCCGTGTCAGCCCGCTGTGGGCTGGGGCGCTTGGACAAGATCACACCATGGCGATTAGCGGCAGTCTCAGTGAAAGCTGAGAGCTCTGCTCCAATGTTGCTATGAACCCCCTCAACAGGCTGATTGTTTACCAACCATTCTACCTCCTCCGCCTTTGACTCCCAAGAGGCAAGATCTTGCTCCATGAGATAAAGCTTTTTTGCTCCAGCATCAAGCTGGCTACGTTTTTTTTGCATCGCCGCCGTAAAGGACGAAAACAAGAAGATATTGATGAGCAAAAAAGCCACACCAAAGAGCAGTGAAATTAAATTTTTCTCTCGTTGATTCATGATTACAAGTCCCCTTTCAACTTACCTTCGTAATTAAATTTCCAACGATTTGTTTTGCGATCATCCTCCGCAGGCGGAAGTGACCATTCATAATCTTTTAGCGACCGCCTGATTTTCTCAGCATAACTACTCGTAGCCTTCAAATCAGAAGCTTCGCCTTGAATCAAAATTCGCTCACGACTGGCCTCAAAAACCTTAAATCGTAAATCTTGTTTTAGAGGGATCATGGTAGCCGTTCTATAAAGGAGCTGAAGCGGCCAGCGTTGACTATCTACCGCAGCAGCCAGCTGTTGCCAGTCGGCATTAAACAGCGCTATATCAGCATGCTTTATCCTGACTTCCCCTATCATTGCATCTTGCTTCTTAAGCGAATTGGTCAGCTGCATATATTGATAGCCAAAATAAGTAGCCAATCCGATATAGAGAACCAAGACTGCTGCGATTAACACCTTTCGCTTTTGCCTTTTGTCTTTTACTCGCTTTTCACTGCGTGCATCAGCTGGAATGAGCTTACTTATAGACTCAGGCATTAGCGGGTTTGGCTTTGCCTCAACCATCACCTCGGCGCCTAACTGACGACCAAATGCCTGCACCTCATCATCACTTGGGTCGGAGCTCGAACCAGAGGTCCAAACTACCGCTTTCCTTAATTCAAGGTTTACCCCCTGCAAGCCCAGTTGAGTGAGGGCTAGGTAAACGTCACGAATTGTCTCACCACTGAGCCTCTCCCCAGATAGCGACTGAAAGTAAGTCAGCTTACCGTGACTACTCACAGCAAATACCCAGCGCCCCAATTCACGCCACAGCGTAATAGCGTCTTTGGCCATCGGAAAAAAACGTGCCGATATATCAAATGCACTTGGAGATGGTGACGGCAAAGTACTCGGCTCTGGTGCCGACAAAACAACAGCCAACAATGTTGACTGCCCATCGTTTTGGTCTACGAAAAAACAATCGGTAAGTCGGCCCGCATTTTCTTCAACTCGTATACCAGACTTTTCCAGATGCATCGAAGCAAGATCATCAAACATCGCCTCGTCATTGGTCGGGACCTTAAAGGGCACAGCCAAAGCTTCACGCACAGGAAACCCCATCACCAGATTCGCAGAAGGGATATCCTCGATCTCAGACACCAATAATGGGCCATCATCAAGCGACTGGCTAAATACATTTCCAGCCTCACTCGCCCAGATCTCCCAACCCTCTGGACCAGGAATCAATAAGCAGCTATTTTTTTTATTACTCATGTAGCATTCTGATTTTTCCAACCCAAGTTAAGGGATGATTTCTTCCTTGCGGTCTAAAATGACGGGCTGTCCCGTACGGCTTTTTAACACCAAGGTTATCCTTCTTTTTACTGAGCCAGCTCTACCGTCACTGACAATACGCGTCGTAGTATCTTCAACTGTCAATCTGGGCGAAACGATTTGCTGCTGCACGTCAGAGAGTCCTATCAAACTGAGCGCCTCAGTCAAATTCTGAAAACGCTGATCGTCTTCTGTGTCCCTCTCTTGATCAGGACCGAGCACATAATCGACCAAATTGGTTGCATCATCAATCGAGACCTCTGCAGCGGCCGCTATTAATTCAGGCCTTGCCTCGTGAATATCTAGCTGACCACCACTCCACACAGTAAACCATTTTCTCCAGTCAGGCCTCACCTCCTCTAATAGGCTTATATCTTTCACTAGACGAATTTCATCGAGGCTATAGAAAGGTCTATTAAAAGGGTGATTAGGCCGCCCTTGCTCTTCATACCAGTCAATTTCAGCTCCATTCAACTCTGACAAATCGCCTGAATCAACCCAGTCGACCAAGTTATCCACCAGCATTTGTGCATCGAGCAACTCCATACCCCAATCAGTAAAAATATCTGTCAGCAGTTGCTTATCCTTACGCATCAAAACCACATTGATATTAAATCTAGCGGCTTCTGATTCAATTCGAGCACGATAAGAAATGCCTAATTCCGCATTACTCCAGCTTAATAGAGGCTCAGTTCTTTTAGTCGCAGGATTGACAGCAACCGAAACCCCTCGCTCTGCAGCAAGCATCGCATCAAAACCGTGAATTTGCGAAGTTGATACATCAGCATCATGATAAACCACTTTTACAGCCGCAAAAACAGCTAAAGAAAGTACTGCCATAATCCAAAATACAGCGACGAGTGCGCTACCCCCACGCAGCATAGCTGAGCAAAAAGGGCTGCATTTGTTACAAGAAGCCACGATATGCGTGCGTTTAAATTGGTGATTCATGAACCACCCTTCCTATTGCCCAATGAACCCGACTGACTTTCGCTCGGAGTTGGAGAAACTGGTTTCTGCTGATTATTAAAATCGATGACTTTACCTCCTGACTCCCCCTGCCCTGGATTAGCCTGGGGCTGCGCTTGATTCTGCTGCATCACCTGGCGAAAAAACACTTCTGGATTTTGTTTGGGAACCACCCAAAACGTTTGTTGTATGATATCAGAAGTGGGCTCGAACCGGCAATAGAACTTCACTTGTAATGGTAACTTATTGTCGTTGTCCCACTCGGTAAACTGCTCCATTGAATTACCGTCAACAACCTCACAGTCGCACATCCATAAATCTTCCAGTAAAGTAATTTCAGCAAAAGGCTCTATATCATCATTACTCCTCTTACTCGAATCCTGAAGAATCTCCTCATCATAGAACTTCAAAATAACATCTACAAAACCATCTCTCTGCTCCACGGTAGCTAACTCTATTGCCTCGGCAGTAATTGGAACTTCGCCCCAGTCAAAAGACATTGGGATATTTTGAAAAGTCAGGGAAAATAGAGAACGAGAAACATCACCACTACGGGAGTCATTACTATCCAACCTGATGATCGCGTTGCCAGGCATATTTTCAAACTGTTGTTTAAGCAGGTTGAAAAATGCATTTCTTTCCATAGTCACTTTCTGCCCCTCAACAACCATTTGACTCAACTGCACTGAGGTTCTTGCCACACGGAATATCATCCCTACCAGCATCCCCATAAGACCCAGAGCAATAACTATCTCCAACAGAGTGAACCCCCTGCTGCGTAATAGTCTTTGATGATGCCTTTTTAAATTCATTGATTAAAAAATATTTATGGGCGGTACAAACTGCCATACCTCCATGTCTCAGCTCTCTGCTCTTGCCATTCACCATCACCACCCCGCCAGTAGAATATGACAGCAATCCGATACATGTTTTGCAATAGTTGACCGTCCTCATTCTCCAGTTCCAAAGGTTCAACAATCGTTTCAATCTCACCGGAAAAAAGTGAGCTGTCATCCCCAGTCAATTCAGCAATGCTGACTTTTTCCGTCCCCTCTTTCAAATAAGGGTTCGCCAAAGCTTCCACCATCGCGCTTCGCAAAACTCTATCAATACGCATACCATCTTGAATCACAACAGCGGTCTTGCTGGTCATATGCAATGCCTTAACCAAAGAAACAGCAACTGCTGCAAAAAGCCCGATTGCTATAATAATCTCAAGCAAAACAAAGCCACCGTGAGGACTGAGCTTAGTTGCCTCTTTTTGAGTATATCGACTTGAACGCTTCATCTTTATTCCTTTTCGATACTCATTTCTTCATCACGGATACCAGCGGTAAGCGGATGAAGCTCATGCATTATCCAACTCTTCCCAGAACTACAACGAATCGAAATGGGTTCAATTAAACCCAGCGGGCTGAGCATAAGCACGACTGTCTTATTCTTTTCTAGAGGCTGCCAATCATCCGAGCGCCAGCGCTTTATTTCATACAATACATCGGAAGCCATAGGCTCATTGACTGAAACATCAACGAAACCCGTCTCAGCTTCATCATTCAGCTCACTTGAATCGACCCCATTTATATCATCGCTACTATAAGTATATTTAGGTGCTAAAGATACAGTGGTTTCAGTGATGGTAAGCTCATAAGGACGCTGTTGTGCAACAGCAACGTTGAGCCCACGCTTAGCAAGTAACTCAATACTTTCAGCTGCCTCACGTAGCTTTTGCTCAGACTCTACTGTAGCAATACTAACTGTCATCCATGTCACTAAAACTGCAACCATTGACAGCACAAAGACAATTTCTAGCAAAGTAAAACCACCACGCTTTTTAGTCCCTGTAACTGATTTAACTAGCTGCATTTTTAGCGTGGATCCTGGCTGGACATATCATCTTCGCTACCCTGCAACCCATCTTTGCCATAACAAATTAATTCAGGGCGAGAACGATCTTTAGAACCTGGATACTTATAGACATACTCATTACCCCATGGATCCTTAGGAACCTGGTCCATAATCTGAATCCATCTACGCGGACGCGGTGATGATGTCGGTTTATCAACCAGTGCTTTTAAGCCCTGCTGGCCAGAAGGGAAGTTACCTGCATTGTTTCGATACGCCTGCAAGGCATTATCAATAGAAGCAAAATCGCCATCTACGACAGTAATTGCACCACTATCTGAGATGTTTTTCATCACAAAAATAGCTCCACCCATGATCATGGCAATAATGCCTAGAACGATCACCATTTCCAATAAGGTGAAACCTTTATGGAGCAAATTGGTTTTCGTTACAGTATAAGATGGAGAGAAATTGGAAGAATTCGTTTTCATGATATTATGGTATGCAAAAAGGTATGGCAGACATTATTGTTAATGTCCTTTTTTGACTGCTTCTACAACCAATAAACGCCTTTTTAATACATAATTGTCTCCAAAACTTTGGATAGATCTCCCGCCACGTATTAACTCACACTTACAAAGGACTAGAGGGCAAGCATGAGTGATTAGATTGAGTGAGAGTGCTGGGCACAAAAAAGCCCGGCCTCATCGGTTACGATGAAGCCGGGCATAGAC
>ENA-UOYH01000069-UOYH01000069.1-marine-metagenome-genome-assembly--contig:-NODE-69-length-46164-cov-5.126391_pt1 | contig 46164 bp, 43 predicted proteins | sample MGYA00238175_ERZ767261 | MGnify/ENA primary metagenome ERZ767261 (study PRJEB28946, sample SAMN06267185) | marine metagenome | isolation source: Columbia River Estuary | place: USA:Columbia River Estuary...
GCCATCACCGTCCACATCATGATAAGCGGTGATGTGGGGTGGGTGTAATAAGTAGAGTCGGTCATGGTCCCAGAGCAGGCCACGAGGGGAATCAACGTCACGGATGAACTCGGTGACTTCATCGGCACGCCCATCGTTGTCGGTGTCGCGCAGTCTTAGCACTCGTCCGCGTCCAGGTTGGCGACCACCGGAGGCGTTTCCATCGGAGGAGACGTAGAGGTCACCATTAGGGGCGGCGGCGAGGTAGGTGGGGTAGTTTGCCATTTGCCACGGGGCAAAGAGGCTGGCTGTGAATCCTTCAGGGACAGAGACGTCTTTGAGTAGCTTAGCCTCATCCTCGGCATTTAAGCGGTGAGGGTGAGGTTTGTAGTTCCCAGATTTCTGGTAGGGGTCTTCCTTAGTGGAGGTTTTAGCTACTGGAGCTGTTTGCTGTTCAACACGAGGGAACAAGCGAACTTGTTTGTCATTTTGATCATAGAGGCGGACTTCCCAGAGGCTCGGCCAGAGCTTGTTTTGCTGTCCGATGATGTTGAGCTTGATAAAGCGTACATCGGTGGCGGAAAATTTATCCCTACGGGTGCCTCCAGTGGTGTTCTTGGAGGCGTCCAATGCCTTAGTCCAGTTCTTACCGTTTGAGGAGGTTTCGATGCTATACTGCATCCATTGGCCGCGCATCTCCCACTCAATTTCAGCACCACCCAAGTTAATGGCTTTTTCGAATTTAAACTGAATCCATGTAGGTTTAGCACCTGAGTTCGCGCACCATCGCGTTTTGGTATTACCGTCGATCGTGTGCCAGGTATGATGACCTTGGCTTGACTGAGTTGACTGTGCTGTAACCTCAGCAAAGAAGGCATTGGCAGGCGGGTTGCCTAACGCTATTTCTTTACTTTTTTTTTGACGTCTTAGCTGGAATTTCGGTAATGGTATTAGAGCCGGTGTAAGGGGTATTGTAAGCCGGTTTGTCGATTTTACCACATGCCCAAAGAGCACCTCGGGTTATTAAATTTAGGTATTCCTCGCTTTGAACGACCTCATTGTAGTGGCCAAGTGAGGTGGAGAACGAGGGAGCGCCATGCTTGGTGTTGACCCAGGCAACAATAGCGGAGTCAGTAACATCCTTACCGCCCTTTTTGTAAGTCTGGTTGCCTATTGCAAGTGCGTGAGCGTCGAAAACCTCAGCGTTATTGTAGAGCTCATCTTTGCTGATGATCCAGTTTTTAAGAGGCTTGGTGATGGGGTGCTCTTGATCAACGATTTCGAAAGAGATTGGTGCCTTAGGACCATGGCTCGTGGATTGGAGGCCGAGATGCTTAGCCCATTCCTTGGTCCGGTAAGAGTGCATTGCACAGTGAAGATGGACAGCGGGTATTGTTTTGTGAGCGTTGAGGATGTTAGTTAATACCTGTGGATCTTTGTTGCCAGCGGCGCATTCATCATGAATGACGACATCATAACCCTCAGCCCAGTCAGCATTTTTGAAGAAATCGAAGGGTGGGTCGACTGATTTGTCTGGAGTCCAGATGACGTCTACACGGATGTTGGCACGCTCTTGCAGACCCTTAGAAATAATTTTGTGTTGTTCGGCGTAATCGTGGCAACAACCACCCGCAATTAATAGAGCCTTGAGGGGTTTGGTGGGCGCATCGGGTACAAGCCCCGCTTGACCGGTTTTTGCTGGCTCTGCGTTAACGAGGAGAGAGGAAAGTAGAAAACCGGAGAAACCGGCAAGAATTGAACTGCGTAATGAAATTATCATGAATAGGTGTTTTAAAACTACGAATATTTATACTTATAACACGACCAAGATTTTTCAATTTTTTGAAAAAATCAACGTTCGTGATTTATAGTTAAGTGATGTTAATATAGTCAGCGGTAGGTTCTTGTCTATCGCCTATTTGGGTGATGTGGTTATTAACCTTACCGGTGGCAGGTTCTTTTAGAACTTGCTTGTTGGCGCGCCATTTCTAATTCTCTGCAACGTGAGTCAAATCCATGTCATATATGGTTCAGATGAGGGCAGTGTTGCGGAAGCGGCTCTTGCTCTCTATACAAAGTTGAAGCCCGAAGGTGGAGACGACTTTTCTCAAGAGACTATCGACGGGGTAGTCAGTAATGCGGAAGATGCTCATACTGCTTGCAGCAAGGCAATTGAAGCCTTACAAACACTGCCTTTTTTTGGAGGCGGTAAAACGGTATGGCTAAAAAATGCTAATTTCCTCGGCAGTGATCGTACCAGCGAGGCTGAGCGAGCTAAGGAGGGTACAGAGGCGTTGATAACTTGCCTTGAAGAGGGCTTACCCGAAGATGTGCATTTCCTCATTAGTAGTACTGCGATTCACAAAGGTAGACGTTTTTACAAGTTTCTTAACAAGGTTGCTGAGATGGAGGTGTTTGATAAACCAGATGTTGGTCGTGATGGCTGGCAGCAGGAAATGATCCCTGTTGTTAAGAATAAAGCTGGCAGTTTGGGTTTGAGTTTTTCCGGGCAGGCCTTGGATCTTTTTATTACGCTGGTAGGTGTTGATACCCGTCAAATCCTCAGTGAACTCGACAAGTTAGACGTGTATTTGGCAGATCGTCGAGAGATAAGCGAAGAGGATGTGCGTATGCTTGTGCCGTTGAGTCATGCGGGGGTTGTTTTCGAAATTGGTAATGCCTTGCAGCGTAAAAACGCGGGGCGTGCATTTGAATTGATTGATCAACAACTTGCTCGAAAGGAAAGTGCAGTTGGTATTCTGAGAGCATCAATCATACCAACAGTACGCAACTTATTCATGTCTGCTGTCGTTAGCCAGGGGCGCAATGTGCCTAGTAATAATTACCGGCAGTATGCTAGTGCGCTTGATGCCTTACCCGCAAATGAGAGGGCCTGGCTACCTCAAAAGAAGGCAGGGGGAGTGAATGCTTACCCCATGTTTTTAGCGAGTCAGAGTGCAAAGTCATTCGGTGTCGATAAGTTGGCTGGTGCTATGAAGGCCTGCCTTGATGCTGATAAAGCGCTAGTAACTTCAGGTCTGGATCACCGCACCGTATTGCACCGTCTCATTGCAACGGTGTGCACGGCTTAACTGACCATGAAGATTTTTTTTATCGCTACGATTACTGGCTTAGCTGCTGGTTTGCTGGGAGCCTTGTGTGGTGTTGGCGGCGGAATCGTAATGGTGCCGGCGTTTGTGGCAGCCTTGGGTTTTGAACAAAAAAAAGCAGTCGCTACTTCCTTGGCGATCATTGTGATTGTATCTCTAGTGGCCACACTAAACACATCGCTGCGCAAAGGGGAAGGCCTCATTGACTGGCGCGTCGTTGCTCTGGCAGCGGTGGCAGCAGCATTGGCAGCATGGTTTGGCACGGACTTAATGCACAAACTAAGTAACCAATACCTGACCCGAATTTTTGGGGTCGTTCTGTTGGTCTTTGGAATCAAGATGCTACTTAGCAAGTGAAGCTTTTGAGCTAATGAACTAGATCATGTAGCTCACTTGGCTTATGAAAAAGAAAGTTGGGATTCATGCCAGCCAAGGCTTCCGGGCTGTTAAAGCCCCATCCCACAGCAGCTACTGAGACACCTGCTTTTTTAGCTGCTTTGACATCACGAATTTCATCACCAATGTAAATGATTTCCTCTGGTTCAATGGAAAATGTTCTACAAATAGAGCGTAAGTGTTTTGCTTTACCGGTGAGTTTTGATGTTGATGAAACAAAGGAGAAAATATCAGACATACCGTGATGCTCTAAAAATAGCTCTACGTTTTCGACGGAGTTAGACGTCAAAATTCCACAATGGTCACTCTTTTTACTTAGTGTGGGTAGGACATCTGCAATACCAGGAATCAGGGGTAAGCGACCGATTCTTGACCTAAGCATACTGGTTCCCTTGATTAGTAATTTAGGTACGAGTCTTTTGGGTATAGCTAAGTGATCAAGAAAATCGCTGAGCTTCATGTGCCGCAGGGAATGGACCTCGTCGTCTTGAATGGGTCGTAAATTATGCTCGTCAGCCATGATGTTGTAGATACCTAATGCCTCATCTAGTGTGTCAGCAATGGTGCCATCGAAGTCAAAAATGAGAGAGCGGTATTTCATAAGTAATAGACAGTATTAACAGCTTAGCTTATTTTTATAATTCTGCGATGGAAAAAAGTGAATGCTCTTGCTACAATATAGCTTGAAATTTTATGGATAAAAACCGACCTATATTTAGTCCAGCACTCATTATGTTCAGTGCTGTTTATATGCTGATCGCTATTTTGGAGGCGATACGCCAAGGCAACTCCGAATTTGTTTTTTATATCGTGGTGATGGGGGTTCTCATTACAAGCCTAGCGCTGGTACACCTGCGAGTGAATTTCTCAGCGGGTGTGTTATGGGGGATGAGTTTTTGGGGTTTATTACATATGGCAGGCGGTTTAATACATATGCCAGAATCACTGACAGAAAATGGTTCTCAGCCAGTCTTGTATTCATGGTGGCTTGTCCGCGATTGGCTAAAGTATGATCAGGTAGTTCATACTTACGGTTTTGGAATTACCACTTGGGTTTGCTGGCAAATTTTAAGGTCTAATATTAGAAAACAAACCGGGATCGAACCTGAACCAAGCTATGGTCTATGTATCTTAAGCGCAGCTGGAGGCATGGGATTTGGAGCATTAAATGAAGTAGTTGAATTTATCGCTACTCTAACTATTCCTAAAACCAATGTGGGTGGTTATAATAATACTGGGTGGGATCTTGTATTTAATCTTATTGGTTGCGCATTGGCAGCCATCATCATTCGCCAGGCTCACAAGGCGAGCAGGCAAGAATAAGGATGGCGTTGTTTTGGACGACCCACGTAATGTTTAGTCCCGCTATCAGGCAGCCATATTCACGTTGATCATCACCCCGCTTGTATGCGGGTCGTGGATCAAGCATTAGTGAATTTTCAATCAGTAGCTTGGTGGTATTGTCTAAAGCCTTAACGATATTACTTTTCCACTCTACGGTGAGGAGGGGTGGAGCTTCATGTGCAAAACCACCCATGGCATTAGGAAGAGAATCGGCATATGGAATGTAAGGTTTTATGTCGATGATCGGGGTTGTGTCGACGAGGTCAACACCCCTGAGGTGTAGAATTGGGCTGTTCCCGCTATTAAGTTCGATGCGCTCTAATCTGACACAAGAAAGGCCAATTGGATTAGGCCGGAAAGGTGAGCGAGAGGCAAAGACACCAGTCTTCTCATTTCCGCCGAGACGCGGTGGTCGAACTGTTGGCTTCCATTGATCACGGATCGTCTGATGAAAAATAAAGATTAACCAGAGATGGGAGAATTTCTCCAAACCCCGTAAGCAGTCTATACTTTTAAAGTCGGGTTCAAAAGTCAGTTCACCCCATGCCTCATCAACAAGTCCTGGTTGCCGAGGGATACCAAATTTTTCTCCATAACATGTTTTTACATGGGCAATAGTTTTGAACTGCATAATTAAAATTTATGGTTTGTGCTGGCGGTCAACGACCGCAGAAGCGTGATAAAATAAACATAGCTTATGATGCAGGGAACCTGAGAGGGTAAAAAAAATTAAATGGTTACATAAATACGGGGTGAAGCTATGCGCTCCACCCCGTGATAATAATTGGTTACAATATTATTAACCAATTCCCTATAACAATAAAACTTCAGGATTAGCGAACTTCGCCCGGACCCCAATCAAATCCAAATTGTAGCCAGATGCTGTCTTCTGTGCCATGACCTTTGATATCATCATGGTTGTATTGAAGGCGGACTAAACCGGTAAGATCACTGCCGAACTCAAACCTCTTGGTAAGTGAGGGAGAGATGCGTTGACGCTCAACGAGCTCAAGATCGCCAACGGTAGTACCCTCAAGGTAGCCGTAGCGTAGACCAGCTTCCCAATCTTGAGTAAACTCCCAAAGCAGGGCGGTATTAAAGCCGCTATCTTCTAATCTTCCATCTTCGGTTTCAGCATCACGCATGATCCACTCACTGCGCCAACGGAATTGCTGTCCGCCTTCTTCGAGTCCATTTTGACGCCAGGTGTAAGTGAAGTCTGCACCATAGATATCGGTGGTCATGCCAAAGCCGTTATCTCCTGTTAGAAAACTGCCGCCTGCTTGAAAACGATGGAAATCGTTGGGACCAAACTGCGTCTGATAGCGAACAACGATGATGTTTTTTTCTGGGCGTGCCATTTCAGCTTCTTCACCGTGGTCATCACCATCCTCATCACCATGTTCTTCTTCGTGCTCATGGGTGACAGCGGATCCTAATCCAACACTGAGTGCATCTTGCCATGATGTAGGAACGAGCCAAGTTAGCTCACCACCATCATAGGCAAAGCCGTCTTCGCCAAGAAATCTGACAGTAGTCATGTTGGCATCAGCAAAGTCCCAAGCATGTAAATGGCGTGCGTTTTGGTCGCCGAAGCGTGCTAACATGCGGCCACCACGGAGTTCAAAACCACCTGGCAGATTATCGAGCTTGAGGAAGCCCTCTTCAAACTCAGATTCAAAGTCCTCACCATCTCGCTTGTAGGTGTTGACGGTGGCAAAACCAGAAATGTTATCGCCAATATAAATGTTAGTACCTATTTCAAAGGCTTGGAAGTTGAAGTTATCCTCAGAGGGGTCGTGACCGCCGAGTTCGACACTCTCGTTAGGAAGTGTTGTGTTGCCATGAGCCAGACGTAAGTGAAGCGTAGGCTCTAGGCGTAAAACGGTGTCTTCTTTAAGTAGGTTAGTAGTTTCTTTGTTTGAGTTCACGATATCTTGTGCTTCCGCCGTGGGCGAGAGGCTCAGAATACCAATGATTGAGGCGATGCCTAAACTAGGCGCGTATTTTTTTTTCATATTTTATTAGTGTTGGTTTGTGGGTGATTTTTTGAAAGGGCTGTAGGTGGGGCTGCAGAAATAGGCGACGATGAAGAGAACACCGAGAACAAGAACGATAGCTGGACCGGTCGGAATGTTGAAGGGAACGGAAATGATAACAGCAAGCATAGCGCTGATGCACCCAACGACACCACCGCCCCAAAAAAGCCACCGAGTATGATTAGTGAAGAGGGAGACAATAGCACCAGGAACAACAAGCAGGCCGATGGATAGAATGGGACCTACTGCTTGGAAACTTGCCATCAAGGCGAAGATCATCAGTGCGTAGAGGAGGTAATTCATCCAGCGAACACTAACCCCCTGGACGGCAGCGACATTTGGTTCAAAAAGTGTCAACAAGAGCGGGCGCATAAACAGCGTCGCGCTCAGAAGCGTAAAGCATGCGATAGCAAAGAACACTTTCAGATCGGCATCACTGACAGACAAAATACTACCAAAAAGCCACTCTTCAAGATTCTGAGATGTATGAACATACTGAAGTAATACAACTCCTAAGGCGAATGCGGTGGTGAAGAAAATGGCCAGCGCTGTACTTTGAGGAAGCCTAGTGTGGCGGGTGATCGCAACGGACCCCAGGCCTACTATGAGGGATGCTAACAATGCCCCCATAAAAGCTCCTGCTTGCGTTAGTGCGCCTGTAATGAGGACGACAATAACGATGCCTGGCAGCATGGTGTGACACAGAGCACTCAGCGTAAGCGAACTTCGTCTCAGAAGTACGAAACCACTGACAAAACCATTGGTAAATCCAATTAATGCGGCGGCAACGAGTGCCCGTCTAAAAAATGGCATCTCAAGTATTTCAAGTAGTTCAGACATTGGCCGTATTTTGGAAAGTGAGATTAAGGTTTTCTTCGCTCAGTATGTTTTGACATTCACCACTTGCGATTACCTTGCGGTTCAAAAGCAGGACATGGTCGAAAATATCAGCTAGGGTATTCACATCGTGGTGAGACGCGATGACGAGTCGATTTTCCTGGGCTAGTTTGCGTAACAAACGGGTAAGATTTGCGGTGTGATCTCGGTCGAGACCAGTAAAGGGCTCATCCAATAATAATACATGTGCTTCCTGTGCGACAGCGCGGGCGATAAAGGCCCGTTGTTTTTGGCCGCCAGAAAGCTCACTTATCTGACGGTTGGATAGCTCCCCATCCATTTCCATCAGAGCAAGTGCCCGCTCAACAGCAAGCTCGTCTTTTTTTGTGAATCTTTTCCATGGACCAAGCTGCGAATAACGCCCCATCTCAACAACTCCACGCACGGTAATCGGAAAATCCCAATTAACCTCTTCGTGCTGGGGGAGGTAGGCGAACTCGCCACCCCGGGTTTGAACATTGTTTTCCCCTGACCAAGTGATCTCCCCTTTGTGTTGTTTGATCAGCCCAGCAATGGCTTTGAGAAGCGTGCTTTTTCCTGCGCCGTTTGGCCCCACGAGTGCGAGGCTACTACCACAGTATGCGTGTAGATTGATGTCCTCTAAAACAGTGTTGTTACGGTAGGCCACCTCGAGATCTTTGATGATAAGTTCATGGGTTTGCCCATGAGTATGAGTATGACTACATTTACTCATGTTGATGCTCTCCCGTGTTGTATTCAAATGTCTCATTCATACCTTTGTTACTGGTAAAAAAAGAGAAATGCTGCGGGTCACCATGGTTTGGTGAGATATAGATTTGTACAAAATGATGTGCTCCATCTGCGGCATCTTCTGGCCATACGATATCAAGCCAATAGGACGTTTCCTGGTGTGAGACTAATTGGATGATTTCATAGCTTGGATTCTCTTCGACATGAGACTGACGAAGTAATATTTTATCTTCTGTTCCAGTCTCAGATGGCTGGCTGAGCGAGTAAGACAATGGGGGTGTGGAGAAAACAAATTCAATTTCAGCTTCAACGAAATTTTTTTCAGCGTTTGTGCTATCACTCGATAATGGTGTTACCAGTGTTGTTAGCTCACGAGCTTGGCCCATGCCGATATAGTGCCTTCCTGTGAAGCCAAGGATGACCAAGGCAATCAGCAGCAACAGTGCTTGTAGGGGAGGGAGGCCTCGCATGACAGATCGTAAAGTAAGAGGTGGAGTTAACTAAAAAAAGACTACTGCGAGAGTGCTGATACAATCAGGTTTACGTTATCACGCATCATTTTCTCGTAATTGGGTGCGCCGTCTGCCACTAAAGTACCGCCAATTTTTATGCCCGCTTCCTCGGCGATAATCCTTAGTGATTTTGGGTTTGCTCGCAGTTCTGGGAATATAGCTTTTATCTGATGTTTTCTAATTTCTTGAATAACCTTAGCTTGGTATGATGCGCTCGTTTTTTGATGCGCTGTCAGCCCCTTGACCGGGAGAGGCCTGAAGCCATATTCGTTACAGAAGTATCCAAATGCGGCGTGGGCAGTGCTTAGAATTCGGTTCTTTCGAGGAATACGGCTAACTTCACGTTTAATCCACGTGTTTAGCACTGACAGGCGTTTAGAGTAAGCCGCCGCATTGGCTTTATATGCTGACGCGTTTACTGGATCAGCAGCCGCAAATTCTTTAGCGATTACTCGTGCAGCTTTCTGCATGTTACTGACACGGTGCCACCAATGGGGGTCGACTGATCCGTAAGTGTGCTTTGGGCAACAAACATAATGACTATCACGCTCACTGATTGTTTGAGATGGGATCGTTCTACCTACTTCTACTAACTTTGCCTCGTTACCTAAAGTACTTCGAAGTTTATCTAGGTATGTTTCTAAGTTTTTTCCGCTAGCTAAGTAAAGTTTAGCGCCTTTGGCTCGAACCAGGGCCTTTGGGGGTGGCTCAAAATCATGAGGATTAGCGTGGGGGTCAATCAACTGCACCACATCTGCGTGCTGACCTGCCACTTGCCTTGCTACATCGGTGATGAGTGGGTGCAGGGTTGCTACCTTTAGCGTTGCTTGAACGGTAGCTGGGGATAAGGCCCCAAAAAGCCCAAGTGCGATGAATAAAACCTTATATTTCATGACTGAAAATTCTTGTTAACGCAAAATACATGCTATTGCAAGTGTTTTGCGTTAAATTTATTTGCCAAATAATCTAGCTTTGTAGATTGGCATTTTTATTGCAGCCCTTTAGGAATTTAGCTGATGATTACGCGCTTTGCTCCATCTCCTACGGGACACCTCCATTTAGGCCATGCTTATGCAGCGGTATTTGCCTATGAGTTGGCGATGGAAAAGGGCGGCAGCTTTCTGCTCCGCTTTGAGGATATTGATGTTACACGCGTACGGTCTCAATATTATTTAGCGATCGAACAAGATCTTGCCTGGCTCGGGGTGCGCTGGGATGGAACTCCTATTAGGCAAACTGATCGATTGCCTGCTTACACAGAGGCTCTTGAAAAGCTGAAATCTTTGAATGTTGCGTATCCTTGTTTCTGCACACGTCGCGAAATTCAGCAAGAGCTGAAGTCTATGATTCACGCTCCTCATGAATCAGGAGGTGAGACGATTTATCCCGGAACATGCAGAGCCCTTACCTCGACAGAGAGGGCTGAACGTATTGGCCAAGGTGAGGCACATTGTTGGCGGTTGGATGCTCAACGAGCTTCAGACCTAAGTGGCCCATTGGTGTTTGAGGATAAAATTAAGGGATTGGTTAATGTGGATCCTTTTTTGTTGGGTGATGTTGTTTTGGCACGCAAGGATATTGCTACTTCCTATCATCTCGCGGTGGTAACAGATGATTATTTTCAAGAAGTCACTGATGTGACAAGAGGTGAAGATTTACTGGCATCCACTCATGTGCATCGATTATTACAAAATCTTCTTCAGATGGCGGCACCTATATATCACCATCACCGGCTAATTAGGGATATGGCAGGTAAACGTTTAGCGAAGAGGGATGAAGCACTAAGCTTGGCAACATTACGTCAAGAGGGAAAAACAAGTGAGGATATATTAGAAATGCTCTGCCTCTCGTTAGATGGCTAGTGACCAAGGTTGGATAGGCTTAGCGCATACCGGCAGATTTTTTTTAGCTGCGGGGAGCAAAGAATAAGATTCGTAGGCTATTGACGACAACAACAATAGTGGAGCCTTCATGCCCCAGAACCCCAATGGTGAGTGGAACCCAACTGCCTAGCGCGGCAAGCCCTAGCAAGATAACAACACCAAGCGAGATGCTTAGGTTTTGGCGAATGATCCTGCGGCAATATCTACTGAGATGATAAGCTTCAAGTAAGCTTTCGAGATTATCGTGAGTGAGTACGACATCAGCTTGCTCGAGTACCGCATCACTTCCACGAAGTCCCATGCCGATAGATACGTCTGCGGCAGCAAGGCTGGGCGCATCATTAATCCCGTCACCAGCCATGGCGACTTTATCACCCTGTTTTCGCCAGTTTTTTATAAGCGCTACTTTATCCTCTGGGTGGAGCCCATATCGAAAATCTTGCAGGCCTACTTCATCAGCAATGATTTGCGCAGACTCGGCTCGGTCACCTGTGAGCATCGATGTCTTGATTCCGTCTTTATTCAGTTTGCTGATTAATGCTTTAGCTTCCGGTCGTGGCGTGTCACGCAAAAGTAGCCTGCCTGTAAGTTCGTGGTGATGAACAATTACTTCTGTGAGCCCAGCATCCGGCAGCGGCAGTTTATTGAGCCAATGGTTCAAGGGTTCTCGATCTAATATCAAATCTCGGCGGCCAAGTATCACTCTGTGGTCATTAACATCCCCCTCAAGACCTTTACCAGGAATCGAGACAAAATCTGTGATGCCTATTCGTTTACCATTTCTTTTATTGTGCTCGGCAAGAATAGCGCGTGAAAGTGGGTGGGTGGAGTTGAGCGCAAGTGAAGCGGCTAAATCAAGAAAGGTTTCATCACTACCGGCAGTGTTAGTTTCGATAGCTATGAGCTCAAGTTCACCTTTTGTAATAGTGCCCGTTTTGTCCATGGCAAGGCGTGTAATATCGGCCAAATTTTCCACAGCTATACCACCTCTAAATAACACTCCGCGGCGAGCACCGCTGGCAATACCGGCGAGTATCGCACTGGGAATAGAAATAACGAGAGCGCAGGGGGAGCACACAACGAGAAGTGTCATGGCACGGTAAAAAGCAGATTTGTTTTCAGCGTTGGATATGAATGCGGGTAGCTGCATGCCATAGTGCCAAATTAAGAACATCACGAAGGATAACGTTAGGATGCCGATGGTATAGGCTGTGCCGAATCGGTCTGTGAAGCGTTGAGATGGGGCCTTTGATGTTTGAGCTTCCTTGATGAGGGAGATGATACGTGCGTGCGCGCTATCACCTGCGACCTTTTCTACCGTCGCATCTAATTTCCCCCACGTGTTTATCGTGCCCCCGTAAACACGATCCCCAGATCGCTTCTTCACTGGATTCGCTTCACCGGTGATGGATGATTCATCGGCTGAGCTTTCACCATCAATGACAATGCTGTCTGTTGGGAATTGTTCGCCAGGTAAGATTCTAATTTTATCGCCCAGACGTAAGGCGGACACAGCTACTTCATCAGTGGTGTCATTCGCCCCAATGAGTAAAGCTTGTTTGGGGGCATCATTGAAAAGGGATCGAATTTCTCTCTCAGTTCTAGCCATCGCCATGGCTTCCAAGGCCCCACTCAATGAAAACAAAAACAACAGCGCCGCGCCCTCCCACCATGCACCGATAAATGCTGCGCCAACAGCGACACAGATCATTAAGAAATGAATATCTAGCCGTAATTTTCTAAGCTTATTTAGCGTGTCTAGTGCCGCATCCCAACCGCCGGTCATGTATGCGATAAGATACAATCCTAGGGTGATATTAGCCATATCAGGATAGCGTTGGGTGAAGATCCCAGCTAGGGTGGTAATACCGCAAAGTATGGCGCTCCCTAATAATAGGGGCCAAGAATTTTCACTGTGATCATTTGCCATATAAGTTGCCTATGATAGCTAATGAAGTATCAATATAAAACCGTAAAACCCATGAGATTGATTCTCAATAATAGACCTGCTTGACCGAGTTATTCGGGATCTTCCTTGCACGCAATAATCGTAAGCACTTGGCTGTTATCATCGCATGAGATGCCTGCGGCAAAGTCGCCGATGATGTGTTTTGTAGAGAAACCAGCTTGTTTGAGGAGTAGGGTAATCTCACGTTGCCAGAACCATGTAAGATGCTGGGTGCTTCGGCTTTGCTCTAACACATTATTCTTTTCGTCTACTATTTCATAGCGGTGTTCTCTTTGAAGAAGTTGGGTAATACGCTTAATTTGAAAGCGCGTATGACAACGTGCTTTCTTATTATCAGTTAGGGGGGCTTCTTGATCTATGAACCAAGTGCCTTCTTCAAGGTCGCCGGTGATCTCCGCCCATGGAATAAAAATGGTTAGATATAGACCTCCCCCAGGGTGTAGGTGCTGTTGAATATTGGCTAGTGTAATGGACACCTTATCGGGGTGAACCAACTGAAGAGTAAAAGCAGGGATGGTGATCGCATTATAAACCGAACCTGTGTTAAAGTTTTCGATACTCGCTTGGTGTAAAACAGGTTCAAATCCCTGGGTGTTTTTTTTGCACAACTGGAGCATGTCTTGTGAGTTGTCCAAACCTTCCATCAGGAAGCCATCTTTTAATAGTGGCGCGAGTAAGCGCCCTGATCCACAACCCAACTCTAAAGCTGTTCCTGGATATTCTTTGAGGAAATCCTGTATTAACTCGAGCTCGGCACTCGGGCCTTCTGAGGCCCAGAATAAATCATGTAACTTGGCTTCGAGGTGATCGTACATGGGGGTTAGTTTGGTCTGCTGACTATGTGTTCTGCGCTTTAATCATCGCGTATAGCGTTGTTCCCGGAGAAGGGTTGCGCATTTTATCGTAGGCAACTTCTAGGCCTTTGTCTTCGGTCACCCTGAACAAAAGAATATGTTCTTCACCATACATCTCTTTGAAATCTTCCAAGGTAAATTGCTCGGTGATAGTTGTTTTTTTGATAACGGCACCTTCGGCAACGAAGCGCTCAAGCATTTTAAATTGAGGCCTTGAGGGGAAGCAGATACGCCCCCGCATGTGAGATGCAACTGCTGTTTGGTGGTGGTCGTCATCATCGATGGGTGCAACCTGCCAAACGTTCTGGCTGCCAAAGACATGAATAAAGTGATGAGCTGCTAGCGAGTTAACTTCGTCATTAGGCGTTGTTGTGATGAGCTGCCCTAAGCCCGTTAATTCGAGTTCATCTTCGACATATTCAGAGAGGATATTTGCTCGCACGGCGGGGAGTCCTTCGAGCTTAGCACGAGCGATATTGTTATAATTAGTATCGAGTAATAGTACATCATGGCCGTCATCTTTGAGCGCTTTTGCGATCAACCTTACCCATTGTCCAGCTCCGGCAAAGAGTACGCCACGAGGATTTTTGGTGGCAAGACCTAGGCGGCGTGCAACGGGGGCTGAGAGAATGCCATAAAAAGCCACTGTGCCTACGATGACGATGAACACGAGCGGCACCATTTGATGAGAGAGCGGTTCCAGGTCTTTACTCATGCGGCCCTCGTCGATGGCGTGAGCAAACTCTAGAGAGAAAATCGCCGTTACCGCCGCGGCCACAATTCCTCGCGGAGCCATCAGAGATAAGAAAATTTGCTCCTTTAAGGTAACCTGCCGCGAAAAGAGGTTAGCGCCAAAAACAGCCAAAGGTCTTACAACGACGATGAGCATAACGAGAAGACATATGCCTGGGATGAGTGCTTCCCTGAGGGAATCAAGTGCAACGCGACCTGATAACACAATAAAAAGAACAGAAATAATCAAGACTCTGAGATTTTCCTTAAACTCAAGGATGTGCTTTACGGATACAGATTTTTGATTCGCTAATGCAATACCTAAGACTGTGCAAGTGAGTAGACCTGATTCGGCTTGAATAGCATTTGATACGGCAAATGCGGTCGCTGTTACGGCGAGCAGAAAAACGGAGTGTAGGTAATCCGGTATGAGGTGATATTTGAGCATGAGCTCAATAATTTTTGCCAGCACCATGGCCAACACTACGCCGACAAGTAATGTCAAACCGATGGCACGCAGGATTTCATCCCGAGCGGCATCAACGTTACCAGCGATAGCAACCTGAAAAACGAGGACCGCTAAAATAGCGCCAATGGGATCGATTACGATACCTTCCCATTTGACAACATTACCAATTTTTCGCGACGGTTTAATGTGTCGAAGTAGTGGCGCAATCACGGTTGGTCCAGTGACTACAAGTATAGCTCCTAGAAGAGACGCGACCCGCCAATCAAAGCCTAAGACATGCTTCATTGCGACATAACTGAGCGCAAAGCTAATAACGACGCCAAGCGTACATAGCCGAATGACAGGCGTCCCACTTTCTTTGAGGTCTGAAAATTTAAGAGTAAGTCCACCTTCGAACAGAATGATGGCGACGCACAGACCGACGGCTGAGAGTAGCACACTGTCACCGACTAAATAATCGTCGATGGTTGCGCCGGCGAATTGCCCTAAGCCAAAGCCGAATGCGAGTAACACCAGAATAGATGGCAGTTTACATTTCCAGGCGAGCCACTGCGCAGCAATTCCGAGTGCAAGTACTAAGGTGAAGTAAGTAAGAGGTGTCATTGGACGGTGAATGATTGAACAGAGAAAAACACTGAATGACCATGTCAATTGCAGGCAATTTTATAGCTCGTGAAAGCTTGAAAAAAGATACATGGCGACTTGACGTGAGAGAGCATAGCTAGGAGTATAGGTGAGTCACTTCTCGTGTAGCCTGTCGTGAACACCCTTACTGCTGCTACTTTTATTTGATCCTCAACGCTACGACGCACTGTGTACTCCAACGAAGACTATCTCCTTGAGCTCCTTACTGAGGCGGGATTAGTAACTGCCGATGAAATTGAGGGGGTAAGAAGTGAATTAGAAGACAGGGAGAGTGTCGTTGAGCGCTTCATCACAAGCCAGCGACTTACTGAAGAGCAGGTAGCTCGAGTTTCCGCGCAAAGTGCAAGTATGCACTTCATCGACCTAGAGCATACGCCTATTGCGCCCGATGTTTTTGAGCAAATTCCGGACGATATTGCAAAAAGATTTCGGGCGGTGCCTGTCTTCGATGATGGTAACACTCTTACGGTTGCGGTAGCCGACCCCCTTGACTTTGAAGTATTGGACGGCCTACCACACATCATTAAACGTGAAATCAATCCCGTTTGTGCAACAGCTTCTTCAATCGACTTGGCTATTCGGCAGAACTACGGTGGTGAAGTTTTAGATGAGGAAACTGAGTCTGAATTTACCGTGGTGACTCAAGATGGTGCAGAAGATGCGTCCGATGATGATGCGCCCGTCATTAGATTGGTATCAACCATGTTACTCGAAGCTTTCAAATTGGGGGCGAGTGATATCCATATCGAGCCAATGGAAACATCATTGCGTCTGCGTTATCGCATTGATGGTAAGCTTATTGAGGCAGACAATCACCCCAAAAAACTCCACCCCGCCATTATCGCGCGGATTAAGGTTATGAGCGGCACGATGAGTATTGCTGAGAAACGCCTACCTCAGGACGGTCGTATTCAAATACGCGTTGCTGGTAAGGAGGTCGATTTGCGAGTCTCATCGGTGCCGAGTAATCATGGTGAAAGTATCGTCATGCGTATTTTGGATAAGAGCGCACTTATGCTGGGTTTACCTGAGCTTGGCTTTTTCTCCGACGATCAGGATGAGATCAATGAGCTCATTCGTATGCCAGACGGCATTATCTTAGTAACGGGGCCAACAGGCTCGGGCAAAACAACCACTTTGTATGGTTGTCTTAACACGATTAATAAACCCGATCGTAAAATCATCACCGTTGAGGATCCAGTGGAATACGAGCTTCCTGGCATCAACCAAGTCATGGTGAAGACAGACATTGGCATGACCTTTGCCGCAGCACTTCGTGCAATGATGCGACAGGCGCCCAATGTGATCATGTTGGGAGAGATTCGTGATGAGGAAACAGCGGGCATTGCTATTCAAGCAGCTCTGACTGGTCACCTCGTTTTCTCTACCTTGCACACTAATGATGCGCCAGGGGCTGTTGCGCGTTTGGTTGATATAGGGGTGAAGCGATTTTTGATCGCGTCAGCGGTGAGGGCGATCATTGCGCAGCGACTTGTTCGCAAACTATGCCCCAACTGCAAATTACCAGCGACGCTGACGGAGCGAGAAATGAGGACCTTGGGCCTAGACGCACGCCAAGTTGCAGAGAGTAACATCATGGGCCCCAAAGGGTGTGAAATGTGCCGTAATTTGGGCTATCGAGGCCGCATGGGGATTTTCGAATTATTTAAAATTGATGATGAGGTGCGACACCTCATCAATGAGAACTTAACTTCACCACAACTGAGGCGCAGGGCACGTGAATTGGGCATGCGTAGTCTTCGCGAAGACGGTATCCGTAAGGTGCTAGCCGGAATTACTGCACCTGATGAAATTCTACGTGTGACATCATCGGACAGCGATTAATGAGCACCCAGTATTCTTAGCTAGTGATCAACCTAGTGAGATCCGATTAAAAACGACAATTAACAACCTACTCCGTAAAACGAACCATCTTCATGGACCACACACAACTTATCGATATTTTCATGAATCGAGGCTTGGTAGATCAATACCTTGCTGATGACATTCTTATGGAGGTCGAAAATAGTGGTAAGGATGTACCGGAGATCTTAACGGACTACGAGGTGATTCAGAATGAGGAGGATGTTTGGCCAATCGTTGCTAATGAACTGGGTGTTGGTATCGTTAATGACCTCGCTCACTTTAATGCGCCCCCTGAACTCTTAGCCATCATCCCTGGAGGAATGGCGCGCCTGCACGGTGCTTTTCCTGTAAACATTGATAGCGTAGGTTTGACCGTGTGCTTGGTTGACCCGCTTAACCCCCAAGTGCTCGAAGATTTGCGTTTTGCATTGGGTAAAGAAATTATCCTCGCGGTTGCTCCAAGTCACGTTGTTGAGAAGAAAATTAATGAGGCTTATGGTGGCGAAGGACAGGCACTTGATGAGATACTGAATCAGTTGCAAGCAGGTGTAGATAATGGCAGTGATGCAGCTGGGCAAAATGCCGAGGCAGAGGCAAATTCAGCACCTATTATTCGTTACGTAGACCTAGTTCTTTATCAGGCGATTAACGAGGGCGCGTCAGATATTCATTTTGAACCTTTCGAGCGGGATTTTAAGATACGCTATCGCGTGGACGGATCACTTTATGAAATGGCGCCACCCCCCCCGCACCTCGCATTACCAATTATTTCGCGCCTCAAGGTGATGTCTAACATGAATATCGCTGAGAAGCGAATTCCACAGGACGGACGTATTGTCAAACACGTGGGAGACAAGCAGGTAGACATGCGTGTCTCATCACTACCTACTCAGCATGGCGAAAGTATAGTATTGCGAGTGCTAGATCGCAGTAACATTAACTTGAGCTTAGATATGCTTGGTATGCCGCCAGCAATTTTTGATTATATCAATAAAACGGTGCGCAAGCCCAACGGTATTTTTGTGTGCACCGGACCAACCGGAGCTGGAAAGACGACCACGCTTTACGCGGCTCTAAAGGAGATCAATACCATGGATTCGAAGCTGCTGACGGCAGAAGACCCAGTCGAATATGATGTTGATGGCATCGTCCAAGTTCCGGTCTACGAGTCGATTGGTTTGACGTTTTCGCGCATATTACGGGCATTTCTTCGGCAAGACCCCGATCGTATTTTGGTAGGAGAAATTCGTGATGTTGATACGGCCCAAATTGCCATTCAGGCTTCCCTAACTGGGCACCTCGTACTGAGCACCTTACACACCAATGACGCCCCAGGTGCAGTAACTCGGCTAATCGATATGGGCACGGAGCCATTTCTGGTAGCAGCTTCGCTGGAAGGCATTTTAGCGCAGCGACTGTTGCGGACCATTTGTAAAGATTGCCGAGCATCTTATGAGCCTAATGAGGCTTTATTGAATCAGCTTGGCGTTTCTTCTCATGAATTAGGTGATAAGGAGTTTTATACCGGAAGAGGCTGCGATGTCTGTGATCAATCGGGCTACAAGGGGCGACGAGGCTTGTTTGAGTTGCTTGATATGTCAGATCCTATCCGAGAGCTCGTCACTGATCGCGCTCCTACTGTCGTCATTAAGCAAAAGGCTATCGAGTTGGGCATGAATACCTTGCGCGAAGATGGTTTGCGCAATATTTACGAGGGCAACACCACCATTGAGGAGGTTCTCAAGTACACCTAATGACTGGTGTAGACTGTAAGTTGCACCATCTTTACTACTTTTCACGATCTTCGCAATAGATTCCTGGAGGATCTGGGTTATTAAACTGAGTGAATTTTAATATTTCCAAATGCATCTGTATTATGCAGAGTTGCCGAAGTCTCTTAATGTAGCACAACAATTATGGCCAATTTTCTATATCTAGCTCTCGATGCCAAAGGTGAGCAAACCACCGGTAGCGTTCAGGCATCAAGTGAATCAGATGCTATTCAGCAGCTGCGATCCCAAGGCCTCTATCCAACACAAGTTGTTCAAGAAGGCAAAGGTAGCCTTGCTGAGGGCGGCAGAGGAAAAACACGAGGTAAGAAGAAGGTCAAAACGAAAGCGGGGGGTAAGGTGAAGGCGGAGGTCTTAATGATCTTTACTCGCCAGCTTGCGACACTGATTGAAGCTGGTCTTCCGCTACTGCGAGGGCTTAATACTTTGGAGAAGCAGGAGCCTGATCCTATCATGAAAGCAACGATCGGTGCACTCTCAGACTCGGTTCAGTCGGGCGCCACGTTCTCAGAAAGCCTTGCCCAGCATCCGCAAATTTTTAACAAGCTGTTTGTTAACATGGTCAAGGCGGGCGAGCTTGGTGGTGTGATGGAAGTTGTGCTTATTCGTCTTGCTGAATACGCGGAGAAGGCTGCGAAGCTGAAGAGCAAGCTCACCACAGCGATGGTTTACCCTTCGATTGTTATGTTCATTGCAGTTGGCATTTTGATTTTCTTACTACTAGTCGTAGTTCCCAAATTTAAGGAGATGATGGCGGATGTTGGTGAGTTGCCACTTATTTCTCAGATCGTCTTTGGTGCCTCCGAGAACATGTTGGCAAGGCCCTATGTATTGCCTAATGCTGTTTGGTTGTTCATCGTATTCGGAATTTTCCTGATGATTTTCAAAGCATGGGCATCTACTAAGAAAGGCCGCTATTTTGTTGATGTGATGAAGATGAAAATCCCCGTTTTGGGTGATTTGACCAGCAAGAGTTCGATTTCACGCTTTACCAGAACTATGGGAACCTTGGTTACTTCTGGTGTGCCCATTCTCCAAGCATTGACCATTACCCGAGACACAGCTGGCAATGTGGTGATCGCAAAAGCGATTGAGACTGTGCATGACGGAGTCAAAGAGGGTGAGCCAATTGTTGCTCCTATGCAGGCATGTGGAATTTTCCCAGCCATGGTAATCAGCATGGTGGATGTTGGCGAAGAAACTGGTCAATTACCAGAAATGCTCCTCAAAATTGCCAATGTCTATGATGACGAGGTAGATACGGCAGTGACAGCCCTAACGGCGGTGATCGAGCCGATCATGATTGTCTTTCTTGCAGCCATTGTGGGTGCTATTGTGATGGCAATTTTCCTTCCTCTGATCAAGATGATGCAGAGCGTGGATGGTTAACACATAGCCCAGCGGAGCAGTTAAAAGTCGCCTATAAATAAATATAAACTTTATTTGTGTGCGCCGGTCAATTGAGTTACAATTGTAATCAACTTAAAATCAATCAGTCATGATTAAATCACAGCGCCGATATCGACATGGCATGCAGCCAGCGTTCACACTCATGGAAATTATCCTAGTGACAGCCATCATTGCCGTGCTCGCAAGTCTTACGTTCGGGGGTATGAGCTATTACGGCGAAAAGATGAAGTATTCTAGGACTCAGGTGCTCATTGCTAGCATTGAGAGTGCTCTGGAGGAGTATAAGGCTGATAATGGATTTTACCCTCAGAATGTAGGAGCCACTTCTTTCACGGAACAAGTTTATGTCGCACTTTATGGTGACGGGGCGCTCACCAAAAATGCGACCACAGGAGTGGTCACCATCACTACGGCTCCCAATGGAACGCCAAACAACACGACCTACCTTGCAACACTCAACCCCACATTTAAAGGGAAGCAGTCTAATGTTGAATCCATTAGCCCCTATTGCATAGTTGATGCTTGGGGCGAGCGCTTACGCTACAGACATAATTTAGATCCTTTACCTGATGGGACTCCCCGCATGGCGAACCCAAAGCAAGATTACGATCTCATTTCGCTGGGAGCTAATGGCCTTGGTGATTTTGATTCTACCTCTGAATCGGCGAAAGCCGACGACATCAAAAACTGGTAAGTTATAATAGGTGTTGATTCAACTGCGGTCCACCTCGGCACAGCAACCTGCCAGTGTCTTTAACTTCATGCCCTTGGCATGCATTGATCTTTACATCGTCTAGTTGTGCCCTTAGTACAGTTCTCTACCCAATTTAATTTTATGTCAGAAGAATCTCTCCCATCGGATGCCTCTAATGAGCAGCCAAGTCAAAAACCTGCTGTGAAGTCGGTTACAAAAGCTGCACCGAAGTCAGCCAAGCCTGCTAATAAGGCATCAGATGCCGCGGACACATCCTCCGATGCACAGCCAGATACCAAACCTGAGCAACGCGGTGATATTAAGCGTAATGTGAGAGGTTCAAAAAGTGCGGCTAAAAAGTCCACAAAAAATGAGCCTGTTACAGAGCAAAATGCTGATAAAGGCAAAGAAGACGTAGCGAACAAAGATAAGGATTCAAAAGACAACACCAACTCTAATCATAACCCCAATGCGCCCAGCAAACAGGGCCGGCGTGGCAGAGGCCGTCAAGGCAAGTCGCAGGGGGAAGAGTCTAAGGTGAAGCTAGACGATAAAAAAGTGGCCAAGCGCGCTTGGAAAATTTTCCTCGGTGAAGTCGGCGAAGAAGGTCTTGCGTTGATCGCAGATAAAGATGCACGTGAGCTTGCCCGACGTAGTCTGCGGGTTGCTGAAATTTATTCCCGCGAAGAAGCGATCGTTTACAAAAAGTCGGATTAAGCTCTTAGCGTTGATGGGGGTAGAGCTTTCTCAGCCTTACAGCTAGTTAGCAGATTAGGGGCGTTGTTAAATAAGTGCCCCATCAATCTCATCTTGCGTCAATGCTCGGTATTGGCCAGGCTCCAAGTGTTCATCAAGGTGAATAGTGCCCATGCTGAGTCGATGCAGAGAAGTGACTCGATTGCCTACGGCGTGGAACATGCGCTTTATTTGATGATAGCGGCCTTCATAAATGGTGACTTTGGCAGATTGGCTGGTGAGAATTTGTAAATCAGCGGCTTGGGTTGTCAGATCTTCGTAGGCAAAGTAAATGCCTTGTCGGAATTGCTCCGCAGTTTCCACGCTGATAGGCTCAGAGGTAGTAACCTGATATACCTTGGCGACACCTTCTTTGGGCTCGGTCAGGCGACGTGACCATTTGCCGTCATTGGTGAGAATGAGGAGTCCAGTACTGGCGCGATCAAGGCGACCAGCAATGTGCAAAGTTTCATTTGTATCGATGAGTTCCATGACGGTTGGATGCTCATTATCGACAGTAGCACTGAGATAGCCTGCAGGCTTGTTGAGCATGAGGTATGTAGGCGATTGGTTGCTTAGCACGAGATCATCGAGGGTGACCTTAGTAAAGTCGCCAACATGCCGCTGGCTATCGCGTTCTTCTACGCCATCAACGCAGACTCTGCCCGCGGCAATCATTCGGCGGACCTCATATTTACCGTGTGGAGTTTGGTGATAGAGAAAGCGAGAGAGTTTCATCAGCTATAATAAGGCTATTATACCGCCCTCTGGTAGCCCACTGAGCTCACATTTGGCAAAAGAAATATGACACCGATAAAGATTGGATTGATAAATAGAAGGTTTTGGTTTGAGATGTTGCGCCTGCGACAGGGCCAAAATAGAGTAATAAATAAGGAAATGATGAAGAATAGAACAATATTAGCAATTCTGGGGCTTTGTTTAGTGATGAGCGCGTGTAGCCCAACTGGGGTTGGTAATTCACCGAGTGGCTCAAGCCCAAGCTCTGATTCTAGTGAAGCAGCTGCATGGAGCAAGGTCGCAGAACTTACCAATGAGTCTGACGATATGCGTGAGGTCATGAAGGCTAAGGTTGGAGACCGTGATGTGGTAGCTGTATTACAATGGCGCCCATATAACGGCCGCAGAGATGCTCTCCAAGCCACATGGTATGGCGATATGAATTCGCCGCCACCAACTTATGTCGCGGAGTCTTTAATCATATCTGTTAATGGCAGAGGATTAATGGTTCCGAGTTCACAAACGCGTTATTTGTGCTCGCAGTGGATGAATACTAATCCGAGGCTGGGCTTGTATTTGAAGGGCTCAAGTCTCTGTATCTATGTCACCGTTGGAGATGGTTCAGATGCGTGGTGTGCTAGTTACATTGTGAATCCAGAAACGGGGGCTTTGGTATCTCACAATGTGGAAAGAGCTTCTAAATTCCACAGAAAAACAAAACTCCGCTAGTGGCCCTGCGTCCGCCAACTCGGTTTGAACAAGCTGTCTATAAGGTAGTTCAAACGATTCCTGTTGGTCGTGTTGTGACCTACGCAATCTTGGCTGATATTCTAAATTGCGGCTCAGCTCAAGCCATTGGGCAAGCACTGAAAAGAAACCCCTGTGCCCCTGCAGTACCGTGTCACCGCGTGATTCGTGCAGACTTAAGCCTAGGTGGTTATTTTGGGGCCGATCAGGGACAAAAGCAGGAGCAAAAGCGTGCGTTACTACTCGCAGAAGGGGTTGAGTTTGATCAACGGGGCCGACTGATCGAAGTGGGCAAGGTCTATAGGCCTGAAGTCAACGATGATCCTATTTAGCGCAAACCAACAGCAGAGCGTACACGGTCAAGAACCTTAGTAGACTCGGCGCGGGCTTTTTCTGCACCCTTGGCAATCACATCGTTGACATAGTCGAGGTTGTTCTCGAGCTCTTGGCGTTTTTCCCTGACTGGGGAGAAAAATTCCCAGTAGCTATCAAAAACCCGCTGCTTAAAGTCACCGTAGCCGAAACCGCCAGCTTCATGGTCGGTGATCATTTGTTGTAGAGCTGCCTCATCAGCAAATAGCTTGTAGAGAGCGATGACGGTGGAATCTTGAGTAGATTTAGGCTCCTCGACCGGAGTGGAATCGGTAACGATACGCATGATCGATTTGCGAATAGCTTTTTTGCCGCCGTCGAGTGGAATGGTATTGCTGTAGCTTTTTGACATTTTCTGACCGTCTAGGCCTGGAATGACAGCGGTGTGATCTGCGATTTGGGCTTCTGGGATAGTGAGCGTTGCCTCACCGAAGCGATCGTTGATCTTACCTGCGAGATCCCGAGTCATTTCTAAGTGTTGCTTCTGATCCTTACCCACCGGAACAAGCTCAGCATCATAAAGCAAGATATCAGCCGCCATCAGAGTTGGGTAAGCAAAAAGCGCATGATTAGGCGAAATGCCCTTGGCGACTTTGTCTTTATACGAGTGAGCGCGCTCAAGCAGCCCCATTGGGCAGACGGTTGACAATATCCAGGCGAGTTCGTTGACTTCGGGAATATCTGACTGCCTGAAAATAGTGGCCTTATCGGGGTCGAGTCCGCAGGCAAGCAAGTCGATAGCGAGATCTTGAATATTACTTCGCAGCGTGTCGGCATCAGTCATGCTGGTCATGGCGTGATAGTCAGCAATAAAGTAAAACGCTTCGCCCTTATCCTGCAGCTCCACGGCAGGTTGCATGGCGCCGAAGTAGTTGCCGATATGAAGTTTGCCGCTTGGCTGGATGCCGGTGAGGATGCGCATGAGATTGGGTTAGCTGTTTGCTGTCCATTGGTCAATAGCCATTGAATTTCGCATGCTTGCTGATTTACGGGCTTGCATCGTTATTTAGGATTGCTTAAATAAAACTTCTCCATTCCTATTTTCCCTTTTATTCCCCTTTTCGACGATACTCCTCCACATGGATGAACTAGATTTTACAGCCGGCGATGACACCGACGAAGACACACATGAGCACCAGAATCTGGGGGGCATGTACGCGGACTACTTTCTTGATTACGCAAGTTACGTCATCATGGAGCGCGCCGTGCCGCATTTGGGTGATGGGCTTAAGCCAGTGCAGCGTCGCATTCTGCACTCGATGCGTGAGCTCGAGGACGGTCGTTACAATAAGGTAGCAAACGTGGTTGGCAATACGATGAAGTACCATCCCCACGGTGATACTTCCATAGGTGATGCCATGGTGCAACTTGGACAAAAGGAGCTGCTCATTGATACCCAGGGAAACTGGGGAAATATACTTACAGGTGATAAAGCGGCAGCACCAAGATACATTGAGGCACGATTAACACCATTAGCTCTTGAGGTGGCGTTCAACCCAAAAACCACGAAGTGGTCTCGTAGCTATGATGGACGTAATAAAGAGCCAGTTACCTTGCCCCTTAAGTTTCCATTACTGCTCGCTCAGGGAGTTGAGGGTATTGCTGTTGGTCTTGCATGTAAAATGTTGCCGCACAACTTTATCGAACTTTTGGAGGCCAGCATCGAAGCTCTGCGTAATAAACCATTTGATCTGCAGCCAGACTTTGCAACGGGCGGCATCATGGATGCTAGCAATTACAATGATGGTCTTCGCGGTGGTAAGCTACGTGTTCGTGCCAAGGTTGAAATCGAAAAGAAACGCATCTTGCGCATCACGGAAGTACCGTACGGAGTAACTACGGGCAGCTTGATGGACAACATTGTTGCCGCCAACGAAAAGGGTAAGATTAAGATTTCTAAGGTGGTAGACAATACCGCAGCCAAGGCAGACATTCTTGTGCATCTGCCTGCAGGCGCGGACCCGGAAATGACACGTGATTCACTCTACGCATTTACCGATTGTGAGGTATCGATCTCTCCGAATGCTTGCGTGATTCATGATGGTAAGCCTCGCTTCATGGGCGTTAGTGAAATCCTTAAGCACGGCGCGAAACAGACTAAGCATTTGCTAAAGATGGAGCTTGAGATTCGTTTGGGCGAGCTTCAGGAAAAATGGCATTTCTCATCTTTGGAGAAAATCTTTATTGAAAACCGAATTTATCGAGACATCGAAGAGTGTGAAACTTGGGAGGCTGTTATAGCTGCGATCGATAAAGGCTTGAAGCCCTTCACAAAACGACTGAAGCGTGAGGTGACGGAGGAAGACATCGTTCGTTTGACGGAGATAAAAATCAAACGGATTTCTAAATTCGATAGCTTCAAGGCCGATGAGATTATCAGCAAGCTAGAAGGAGAGATAGAAGAGGTAGAGAAAGATCTCCGTAACTTGACCAGATACGCAGTGGCTTATTATAAAAACCTGATTAAAAAGTACGGTAAAGGTCGTGAGCGCAAAACAATCATCGACCAGTTTGATGTGGTTGATCGTGTCCAAGTGGTAGCCGCGACTGAAAATCTTTACGTGAATCGGAAGGACGGTTTCGCTGGTTGGGGTTTAAAGAAGGACGATATTGTCGAGAAATGTTCACGCATTGATGATGTCATTACCTTTGATGGTGAGGGTAAAATGCGAGTCACCAGGGTTGCAGATAAGGCCTTTGTTGGTAAACGCATCCAACATATTGCAATACTCCGCAAAGATGAGGAAAAGGTATATTCGATGATCTACAGAGATGGTCGCCAGGGAGCAGTTTATGCTAAGCGATTTAAAGTAGGCGGGGTGACTCGTGACAAAGAATATGATCTAACCAAGGGAACCAAAGGAACACGTGTGCTTTACTTTGCCGTTCACGATAATGATGAGCAAAGTGCAGAAAATACGGTGGTTGTGCACCTCAAGCCGGTGCCGCGCCTACGCAGCTTGTCACGCTTGTTTGGCTTTGGTGAGCTCGGCCTGAAGGGGCGCGCGGTCAAGGGTAACCTTGTTACTAAACATGCGGTGGATCGTGTAGTACGAGCCCCTAAAGAGGGTGCTGATTTGGAGCTAGAATAAATTTTGGTAAAAATAGAGCCTAGCTCTTGACTCGTAGACGCAAGTTGTGCATGCTGTTCACATGAACAACATTGCTCGCTTATTGCATATCGCTGCTACTCATTCTAAAGACTATGTCTTGTCACTATCTCAGCGTGTTTTAAATGGGAACTCCAATCGCTACCATGCACAAACTTGTCGTCCTCAGTGGCAACAACTGGAGTTGCCTTTGTCTCGCACGTCAGTGAAAAGATGGAATCGTTAGCTTGGGTCTAATGAGCGAAGCTACACATTATCTAGCAGTAAAGCACGCCGACCTAACAATCTAACAAAATATATTCGACGTAAGTAATTTTGTTAGATATGAGTAGGCTTATGTTTATTTCCCATAAGGCATTCTTCTTATTCTTCTCCTTGCTAGCCGTTATCTCGAAGCCGTGTGCATCTGCTTCGGATAAAGAGTGGTTGGTTTATGACCGGTCAATACTAGTAGCCAATGAGTATCACGATGGTGATAGCTTCGCAGCAAAACCCATCACCGGATATACTTATCTATTTAGACTTTATGGAGTCGATTGCCCCGAAACGGACGAGCGCTTGGAGGAGCGTCTTGCTGACCAGGCGAAGGATTTTAAAATAAAGCAGGAGGAGGTTATCAAATGGGGGGAGAAGGCAGCTGAATTTACTCGTGATTTTCTGAGTAAACCATTTCGAGTTTATACCCAAAAAATAAAGGCGGATGGAGCTAGCGGGAAATCACGTTACTATGCGATTGTAATCAATGACGAGGGAGTAAGGCTGGACGAAGCTCTGGTAAAAGCGGGTTTGGCTAGAGCGCATGGCATAGGGGCTGTATGGAACGAGCCGATGTGGGAGGGTAAAATCGCAAACTTTTCACGTCGGATGACATCTCGCCGATATTTGAGTGGTCTGCGCATGCTGGAAAAACGAGCAAAACGATCAAGGGCTGGTATTTGGGGCAATTAGCCAAATATATTGAGCTACTTGTGAGTGGTAGAGATTAGGTCTGTTTTTCTGCGCAGATTGATCAGGGTTTTCAAGGCATACTGACGGCGCGTTTGTTTTGCTGTTTGATTTATTTGGTTAACTGTAGTTAAATAAATGAATGAGAACGTTTTGTCTCACTCTTGCATTCAGTGTATCTTTGATTGCTTGCTCTTTGCTTAATTCTTGTTCTTCACAGTTGCGGGCACAAGAGCGTTACCTGACACATCGATTTGATCATGGGAACACGGCATATATTAGCGCAAGCGGTAAAGCTGTCGCTCCACCACGAGCACCTCGGCGCGTGAAGCGCATGATTGAAGCGGCTAATACTTTGACAGGAAAACCTTATATTTATGGAGGCGGCCATCGTAGCTTTTACGATAGGGGGTATGATTGCTCAGGTGCCGTATCCTATGTGCTCCATGCGGGAGGCAAATTGGATCGTCCCTTGATATCACAGAATTTTTTTGACTACGGCAAGAAGGGATATGGCGACTGGGTCACTATTTATGTGCGGAAAGGGCACGTATTTATGGTGATTGCGGGGCTTCGTTTTGACACAGGTGGCAGTTGGAAATCCACAGGGCCTCGTTGGAAGCCTGAGCGTCGTGGGGTGAAAGGCTACTACGTTCGTCATCCCAGTAGGCTTTGATAGCAGAAATCATCCTTGATTATCGGCTCGTTATGCCTACATGTTTTCGCCCAGCGCGCTGTAGTGGATGAAATTTACTATTTCTCCCAAAGACGCGTCGTTACTTTAATTAACTTCCGCCACAGGCGGCTTTCCTATGCCCAAGGTATTTATCAAGACATACGGATGACAAATGAACGAACGCGACTCTGAGCAGGTTGCTCGGATGTTCGTGGAGGGCGGTTACACGGTCACACCGGAAGAAAAGGATGCTGATGCCATCCTGGTCAATACGTGCAGTGTCAGAGACCAGGCTGAGCAGAAGGCGCTCGGCAAGATGGGCATTATGGGCAGGCACCGGGTGCGCAAGCCTCACGTTGTCTATGGTTATATGGGCTGCATGGCACAGAGCCGCGGTGAGGAGCTGTTTAAAAATATCCCGCACTTAGACGTGGTGGTCGGCACGCAGAAGTACCATAAGGTTTTTGACTATGTAGATAACATTCTCAAGCAGCGCCTGGAAATGCGTATGGATGACCCTTCACTTTCGCTAGTGGGTGAGAGCGTTTGTGATACCGAGGAGGAGAAAGACAGTCAGAATACGATTCGCGATCATGTCACCCAGAAGGATCAGTCGACGGCATTTGTATCTATCATGCAGGGCTGTAACATGCGTTGTTCGTTTTGCATTGTTCCTGACACAAGGGGAAAGGAGCGCGGCCGTCCGATTACTGATATTGTTGAGGAGTGTAAGGGCCTGGTCCAGAAGGGTGTGAAGGAGGTCACTTTATTGGGCCAGATTGTCAATCTTTATGGCCGTACTGAATTTGATAAAGTCGATGGCAAGTCACCCTTTGTGCAACTTCTTGAGGCAGTGCATGATATTGAGGGCTTGGAGCGGATTCGTTTCACTTCCCCGCATCCGATTGGCTACCGCAAAGACCTTGTCGACGCCTTCACCTATCTGCCGAAGTTGTGCAGCCATATTCATTTTCCGATGCAATCAGGTTCTGATCGGATTTTGAAACAAATGCGCCGCCCCTATAAGCATGCGAAGTTTGTTGAGATATGTGAAAACATGAAAGCGGCACGCCCAGATCTTGCCATCACTACAGATATTATCGTTGGTTTTCCCGGTGAGACCGAAGAGGATTTTCAAGCCACAGTCGATACTGTTAAACATCTTGAATTTGATAATGCTTTTGTATTCCGTTATTCGAAGAGACGTAATACCCCAGCTGCGGAAATGGAGGGTCAGCTCTCAGAGCGTGTCAAAGAGGAGCGCAACCAGACTTTGCTTACAGTAGTTAATGAGCTTGCAGTGAAAAAGAACCAAGCCTTTGTGGGCACTCGTCAGCAGGTTCTATGCACTGGACCGTCCAAGACCAATAAAGAGCGCCTTATGGGGCGGACGTCGCAGAACAAGATTGTTATTTTTGATGGAGATGCTGAGCGAATGACGGGACAGATTTTTGATGTTTTGATTGAGGAGACTACAGGATTCTCACTATACGGCACAGCGGTGCTCTCCTAGAAATAAGCCTTCCCACGGGCGTTTTAGCTCATAGTATCGAGATCCATTTTCACACCATATTTACATTACAGCCATGCACCCATACGAAAGACTATCACTTGATACAGTAGGGTATATAGTGGCAATTTGGCTCATGAGCCTCCATTTATGGATGCTGATTAAACCTACTGAGAGTAAAAGATTTCTGATCAAACTACCCCGAAACAGGGTGATTGCACCTTGGTTAATGGGTGCTGGAATGTTCTGGTTCTGGCTCCTGATTGCTCCAAGTGGCCTAGGACCATTGAGTAAATTACAAATGGACTTGGGTGAATTTAATCAGGCAAAAAGCTTATTGCGCATCATTATTCCTATTGCCGCTGTTGGCATGATTACTCAGGTGAAGGAGTTTCTGGCGGTACGTGGATTGGGGTTAGTTGCCCTGATGGCGGCAGCACCGCTTCTATACGGCGCTTATCTTGAACCACCCATCAGTCGGCTGCTCATTCCTATTTATGCGTATGCTATGATATTTGGAGGACTTTTTTGGGTTGGGATGCCCTTCACTTTACGTGATCTGATCACTTATGTGACCAAAACGGAGGCTCGCTACCGTGCCTCTGCGATTGCTGGCTTCAGCTATGGTGTTGCTGTGCTGATATGCGCGATCTTATGGTGGTAAAGAACCATTAAGCACTTTTAGCTGCGCTATTTTAGATAGCGCAGGATAAATCAAGCCTAGTTGTTGCACATTAGAATCATTCTAAATTTAGGCTTGCTCACTGGGAAATCGGGGCTAGTTTCCCGCATCCTGACTTATGCAGCTTATTTGCTGTTGATTCAGCATTCTTCTTTGGTCTCCCATGAACAACAACATCACAGACATTGATCATAGCGATGATCCCAAGCTTGAAGGCTTGCGGATGACACGCCAGCGGCGTGAAGTCTATGATGTATTGATGAGTTTGCGTGATCATCCTACTGCTTCAGAGGTTTATGAGAGGGCAAAATCAAACATGCCCGGAATTTCTTTGGCGACGGTTTACAACTGCCTTGAGGCACTTGTAGACCATGGCGCGGTGCGCCAAGTCCATTTTGAGCGCGAGTCTTCTCGTTATTGTCCCAATTTGACTGCACATGGTCATTTTCAGGACGAGCAATCAGGAGCGGTCATTGATGTGCCGCTAAAGAAGGGCGCAAGTCTTGCCGATTTGTTGGACCTTCCAGCGGGTGTGCAAGTCAACAACATCGAAATCACCTTAACGGGTAAATTTTCCAACTAAACAATCCTTAGAAACTACCACTACATCTTATATTATGAGCTTAGTCATCAAAGACCTACACGCTAATGTTGAGGGAACTCCCATTCTCAAGGGGGTAAATCTTGAAATCCCCAAAGGAGAAGTCCATGCGATCATGGGGCCAAACGGATCAGGCAAGTCGACCTTGTCCAAAATCATCGCAGGCCACGACGATTATGAGGTGACTTCAGGCTCTGTGATTCTTGATGGTGAAGACATTCTCGACCTCGATGTTGATGAGCGTAGTCGCGAAGGCATCTTCCTAGCATTTCAGTATCCTGCCGAAGTGCCAGGGGTATCCAATGCAAACTTCATCCGTGCTGCTCTCCAGGCTCGATTACCAAAGGGAGAGGAAATCGATGCGGTGGCATACTATAAGAACCTCTATTCCAAAATGGATGTTCTCGAAATGAACCGCAAGTTTACGGCGCGTGCAGTTAATGAGGGCTTCTCTGGTGGAGAGAAAAAACGCAATGAGATCCTGCAAATGATGATGCTCGATCCCAAATACTGTATTTTGGATGAGACCGATTCGGGTCTTGATATTGATGCACTCAAAATTGTGGCCAAGGGAGTTAACGCGATGCGTTCACCTGACCGTGGCTTCTTGCTTATTACACACTATCAGCGTCTGCTTGATTACATTCAACCAGATTATGTGCATGTCATGGCCGATGGCCAGATTGTCAAAACCGGAGGCAAAGAGCTCGCTCTTGAGCTTGAGAAAAGCGGTTATGACTTCCTGAAAGACGGCAACCTCACTAACGCCTAACCCCTAAAACATATGAGCGCAGAAGCTACTATCGACCAAGAAACTCAAGCAGCGATTGATGTTGATCGCGCTAAGGGGGACTTCCACTTTCCTGAAAATCATAAGTATGATGCGGGTGTTGGCTTATCAACGGACACGATTAACTACATCAGTGACGTAAAAGATGATCCGGACTGGGTTCGTGAATTCCGACTCAAGGCTTATGATACTTTTCTTAGTAAGCCGATGCCTACCAACTGGGCAACGGAGGACTTGAATAACATCCACTTTGACGAAATTCGCTATTACCTAGCTGATAGTCAGAAGCCAATGCGTAATTGGGAAGATGTTCCCGATGAGGTTCTCGAGACATTTGAGCGACTTGGCGTGCCCGAACAAGAGCGGGCATTTCTTGCTGGTGTTGAGGCACAGTATGACTCCGAGACAGCTTATTCTAGTGTTAAAGAAGAGCTCGAAAAAGACGGCGTCATTTTTGTTAACTCAACAGAGGGGCTTAAAGAGCATGAGGAAATTTTCCGCCCTTGGTTTGGCAAGGTCATTCCTACGGGAGATAATAAATTCTCAGCTCTTAATAGTGCTGTATTTTCCGGGGGATCATTCATTTACATTCCGAAAGGATTGAAGGTAAAGCACCCCTTGCAGGCTTATTTCCGCATTAACTCAGAAAATTTTGGTCAGTTTGAGCGCACGCTCATCATTGCTGATGAAGGTGCTGAGGTCATGTATATGGAAGGCTGCACAGCACCTAAGTTTGAGACAGCTACTCTGCACTCTGCCGTTGTTGAGCTTGTCGCCATGAAGGGTGCCAAGATTCAATACGTTACGGTGCAAAACTGGAGCTCTAATGTGTTTAACTTAGTGACTAAACGTGGCCTTGCTCATGAAGATGCTGAGGTTCGCTGGATTGATTGCAACATCGGCTCACGCCTGACCATGAAGTATCCAGGAGTTGTCATGAAGGGCGAGCGTGCCCGTGGGGAGGTAATCTCAATTGCCCTAGCCAACAGCGGCCAGCACCAAGACACAGGAGCGAAGATGATCCATGCAGCAAACAACACTTCGTCGAACGTGGTTTCCAAGTCTATTTCTGTAGGCGAGGGTCGTGCGACTTACCGTGGCCAAGTGCATATTCCGAAACATCTCAAGGGTTGTAAAAACAACACGGAATGTGATGCGTTGATGATCAATGCGAATAGCAAAACCGATACTTATCCGGCGATTACCGTGCGAGGAAATCAACATGTTACCCAACATGAGGCAAGTGTAAGCCAGGTGAGTCAAGAGATGCTCTTCTACATGCAGCAGCGCGGTATATCCGAAGCAGCGGCAATGAGCCTGGCGGTTAATGGATTTATTAACGACTTGGTGAGTGAATTTCCGATGGAATATAGTGTTGAGCTCAAGCGCTTAATTGAGCTCGAGATGGAAGGTTCCGTGGGTTAAGGCCTGCTGATAAGTAATGAACAATGGGTTTATAATTTTGACTATTTTACGATAATGATGACTACCACAACACCTGTATGGTTTGAAGAAAGCCAGCAACGTGCCCTAGCCGAATATGATGCTTTAGCGATGCCTTCCCGCAAGGATGAGACATGGCGTTTTGGCAATATGAAGCAGCTCAATTTTGAAGGCTACACTCCGGAGGTAAGCAGCGATCTTTCCTACAATATACCAGAGCTTCCAGAGGGTGTCATTTGCATGCCGTTCGAGGAAGCAGTGGAGCAGCACGGTGAACTAGTGCAGCAATACTTCATGCGGCGTGAGGCGAGACTTGGTTCTGCTAAGTTTACAGCATTTCACAAGGCGAACGTCAAAAGTGGATTGTTTGTTTATGTGCCGGACAATGTCAAGGTAGAGCAGCCGATCGAAGTAAGTCACGTTATCTCCGGGGCCAAGCAAATAGCCTTTCCTCATACATTGATTGTCACAGGCAAAAATGCAGAAGTGTCTGTGCTAGATCGTTTTGCTAGTGCCAACGAGGTTGATGCTGGTTTATGCATCGCCGTTAATGATCTGATCGCGGGAGACGGCTCAAAATTGAGCTATTGCGCCATTCAAGAGCTCAACCTTCAGAGTCGTATGATTCAAGTCAATGCAACGGAAGTCGGCCGAGACGCTCATGCTTCAGCTTTTACTCTCAACACTGGTGCCCAGTGGGCACGTAATGAGGCGATAAGCCTGATGACGGGTGAGGGGGCTCACTCCGATATGCTTGCTTGTTCGATTCCTTCGGGAACCCAGCAGTATGACCAGCGCACCTACCAGCATCATGCTGCTCCACATACAAATAGTGACTTGCTCTATAAGAATACACTCTACGGCACGTCCCGCACAGTATTCTCAGGTTTGATTCTTGTCGATGAGGGCGCTCACTATACTGATGCCTATCAAACTTGTCGCAACTTGATGATGGAGGATACCGCAGAATCAAATTCCATGCCTGGCCTTGAGATCAATGCGGATCAGGTTAAATGCTCTCACGGCAGTACTAGCGCCAGCATCAGTGATGAAGAAATTTTCTATCTTCGTGCTCGAGGTATTGCACCCCACCAAGCTCGCCGCTTGATTGCCAATGGATTTTCCATTGAAGCCGTTGAGCGCATCGGCAATGACCGTATCGAGGAACTTGTAGTTGAAGCGATTGATCGTAAATTCGCCTCAATTTAGGTAATAAGATAGCGGCTAATGTCAAAGCTGCGATGATATCTTAATTTATCATACCATTAAACATGCCAAATTTGTTCATTTTTTATTGAACAAAATGCGCTATTATGTTGGAGTGATCCTCCGAGAAGAGCTTATTTATTATAATTCCTCTCCATAATAGCATTCATTGAACGATAGGGCATGGTTTTGGTCGAATTTCTGGCCAAACGACCGCGGGCGGATGCGTGCCACAAAGCAAATAAGTTTGTATTAGCATTGTGTGAAAGAGTGCACTGCAGCCTTAATCATTACTAAGTTGATAAACATACAAAGGATATTTTGCTTGCCAACTATTTCGGAATAATGCAAAGCATCACCCCCCAGCGAGAAAATCTCCTGAATTTACGATAAAGCATACGCATGAGCGACATCTCTAACCATATACATCCCGAGTTCAGCAGACAGCTAACTCGTAAAGATAAGGAAAAGCTTCTTGGTCAAAAGGGCTTGGTGGTTTGGATGTATGGTATGTCTGGTTCCGGCAAGTCGACGATTGCCAACGCGGCAGAGAAAGTCCTGCACCAAGAAGGACACATGACGACCATTCTAGACGGAGATAATCTTCGCACTGGACTCAATCAGCATTTGGGATTTTCTGATGACGATCGCCGTGAAAATATTCGCCGGGTTTCACATGTGGCAAAGCTATTTGCCCAGCAGGGCATACTAACGCTGGTCTCCGTTATCACCCCTCGCCAAGAATTACGCGATTTAGCCCGTGATGTTATCGGCAATGATTATTACGAAGTTTTTGTCAAAGCTAGTTATGATCTATGCGAAAAGCGTGACGTGAAAGGCCTGTACGCGAAAGCGGCCTCTGGAGAAATCAAAAACTTTACCGGTAAAGATAGTAGCTTTGAAGAACCTAAAAATCCTGATCTGATCATTGATACAGAGGGGCAAGAAATTACGGAAAGCGTCGCTGTATTGTTAGAAGCCATTCACCAAAAAACATCCAACACATAAAAAAATATATGTCTAATTATTCATTAAGTCATTTAGACCACTTAGAGTCTGAGGCTATTTTTATTTTGAGAGAAACTGCTGCGCAGTTTGAGAACCCAGTTTTACTTTTCTCTGGCGGTAAGGACTCCATTGTGATGGCGCACTTAGCGTTCAAAGCTTTTGCACCTGCGAAGATTCCATTTGTGCTGATGCATGTAGATACAGGGCATAATTTCCCTGAGACGATGGTATTCCGTGACGAGTTTATCGAAAAAATCGGAGCCCGCTTGGTAGTTGCTAGTGTTCAAAAGTCAATCGACGAAGGGCGTGTGACCGAAGAGACCGGAGTCAATGCAAGTCGTAATGGACTGCAGACTGTAGCGCTCTTGGATGGCATCGAAGACAACCAGTTCGATGCTGCTTTGGGCGGCGGTCGACGTGACGAGGAAAAAGCACGAGCTAAGGAGCGGTTCTTTTCCCATCGTGATGACTTTGGGCAGTGGGACCCTAAGAACCAACGCCCTGAGCTTTGGAATATTTTCAATGGTCGCAAGCAGCATGGTGAGCATTTCCGCGTGTTTCCGTTATCTAATTGGACAGAAATGGATGTTTGGCAATACATCAAGAAAGAAGAAATCGAGCTGCCTAATCTTTACTACTCGCACGAGCGGGATGTCTTTGAGCGTAATGGATCTTTGCTAGCTGTGACTGATTTTGTGACAGTTCAGGAACACGAAACGGTTGAGAAAAAAGTCGTTCGATTCCGCACCATTGGTGATGCGACTTGCACGGGAGCAGTTGAATCGCCAGCTGCAGACATTGACTCGGTCATTCAAGAAGTTGCATCGGCAAGACAAACCGAGCGAGGCACACGATCAGACGATAAACGCTCTGAGACGGCGATGGAAGATCGCAAGAAAGAAGGATACTTTTAGGCTATCGGCCAGTAATTAAGAACAACATCAATTTTACAACCATCATAGTATGAGCAATACAGACACATCAGGATACCTGGACATGGACCTTTTACGCTTCACTACAGCAGGTAGCGTAGACGACGGAAAGTCCACACTCATTGGCCGCTTACTTTACGACTCAAAAAATACGTTTGAGGATCAAATGGAAGCTGTTGAACAATCGAGTAAGCAACGAGGGGACGAGAACGTTAACTTGGCATTATTGACAGACGGCTTGAAGGCAGAGCGTGAGCAGGGCATCACGATCGATGTAGCCTACCGTTACTTCGCCACACCAAAGCGAAAGTTCATCATTGCCGACACACCCGGACACATTCAATACACCCGCAACATGGTAACTGGGGCTTCAACCGCGAACCTAGCCATCATCTTAGTCGATGCGCGGAAGGGCGTAATTGAGCAAACTTGCCGTCACTCATTTATTGCTAGCTTGTTGCGCATTCAACACGTGGTCGTTGCGGTCAATAAGATGGACCTCGTTGATTATTCTGAAGAAGTATATAATCAGATTGTTGAGTCTTATAAAGACTTCGCGTCTCGTCTCGACAGCTTTGTCGATGTTAGCTTTATTCCAATTAGCGCTCTCAATGGAGATAACGTGGTAGATCGATCTGAAAACATGCCATGGTATGAAGGCTCATCGTTGCTTTACCATTTGGAAACCGTGTATGTCGGCAACCAAGAAAACCATGTCGAGGCACGCTTCCCCGTGCAATGGGTTATTCGCCCTCAGTCAGATGAGTGGCATGATTTCCGAGGCTATGCTGGCAGAGTTGCTGGAGGAGTCTTCAAACCAGGTGATGATATCACGGTTCAGCCATCCGGTTTTAACAGTAAGGTAAAGTCGATCCACATGGATGGTAAGGAAATCGACGAGGCCTATAGTCCTTTGTCAGTGGCGATCACGCTCGAAGATGAGATTGATATATCGCGTGGCGATATGATTGTGAAAACCAATAATCCTCCTGAGGTAAGCCAAGATATCGAAGCTATGATCTGTTGGTTTTCTGACAAGCCAATGACACCTCGCGGAAAGTATATTTTGCGCCACACCTCACGTGAGGTCAAAGCCATCATTAAGGAGGTGAATTACAAAGTGAACATCAATACCTTGCACAAGATCGAGGACGACAAAAAATTCAACCTCAATGATATTGGGCGTATTACATTGCGCACATCGTCACCGTTGATTCACGATCGCTATAAGCGCAACCGCACGACAGGCTCCTTCATCCTTATTGATGCTCAGACCAACGAAACCGTCGCAGCTGGTATGATTGCATAGAGCACTCCCCGACAAGCTTAACAGTCTGGAAACCTTGACATTACAGCTGCCGTTGATAATCTTCATCGGTTGTCACCATGCGTGCACAAGTATTGCGCTCAATGCATGAGGTTAAAATTTGCTTCATGCCAACACCTAACAAAATTCATCACTGGTATATAATTTTCCCTGTTCGACGTTAATGTTCGAAATCATATCGGTTGATCCAATATAAGTAATTCGCTCAGGAGCTCATTAGCATTAGAATTTACCCAGAGCTAGAACGTTGCCAACAAGACATCGTGATCAATGCGATACGAACATTCTTCTCATAGTTTATTAACACAATCACCCTACAAGAAATATGAACACACCAAAAAAAATATGTTGTATCGGAGCGGGCTACGTTGGTGGCCCCACGATGGCGATGATCGCCGCCAAATGCAAAGACATACGTGTCGATGTGGTCGACCTTAATGCTGACCGTATTGCTGCATGGAATAGCAAGGAGCTGCCTATATATGAGCCTGGATTGAATGAGATCGTCGAGGAAGCTCGCGGCAGAAATCTATTTTTCTCCACCGATGTGGAAGAGCACATCGCAGATGCTGATATCATCTTTGTTGCCGTTGGAACGCCTACCAAAACTTATGGTATGGGTGCAGGTCGCGCAGCAGATCTTTGTTATATTGAATCCGCAGCGCGCATGATCGCCAAGGTCGCAAGAGGACCGAAGATCATCGTCGAGAAAAGCACTATCCCCGTACGAACGGCTGAGGCAATGCGCACAATTCTCGAGGCCAACGCAGGTGACGGAGAATTTCAAGTGTTGTCGAATCCAGAATTCTTAGCGGAGGGGACAGCGGTAGAAGACCTGCAGGACCCTGATCGTATTTTGATTGGCGGCGAACGCACTCCGGAAGGTGACGCGGCAGTGGAGGCTCTCGTCAGTGTCTATAACCAATGGATACCTCGAGAGAATATTCTCACCACAAATTTGTGGTCTTCAGAGTTATCAAAACTAGTGGCAAACGCATTTCTTGCGCAGCGTATTTCATCGATCAACTCGATCTCGGCACTTTGTGAAAAGACAGGTGCTGATGTTGACGAAGTTGGTCGCGCCATTGGTCGAGATTCTAGAATCGGGCCGAAGTTTTTGAAAGCTTCAGTTGGCTTTGGTGGCTCATGCTTCCAGAAAGATATTCTTAACCTGACTTATTTGTGTGAGCATTTTGGTCTGCCAGAAGTAGCATCTTACTGGGATCAAGTGATCAAGATGAACGATTGGCAGAAGTCGCGCTTCGCAGAGAAGATTGTGAAAACCTTATTTAATACCGTTCGCGGTAAGCGCATCGCCATTTGGGGTTTTGCCTTCAAGAAGGATACCAACGATACCCGTGAGTCGGCCTCTATCTATGTGTGTCGAGACCTAATGATGGAAGGAGCTCACATTGCTCTTTATGATCCGCGTGTTCCAGTATCGATGATTCATGAGGATCTTCGCTATGTTGGCGTTAGTCAGGAAGTCATTGATGCGCAGTTACACATATGTTCCTCATGTGAAGAGGCGGCCGATCAATCACACGGTATCGCTTTACTCACTGAGTGGGATGAGTTTAAGAATGCAGACTTTGGTAAGGTATACGATAATATGTTCAAACCCGCCTTCCTCTTTGATGGGCGTAATATTCTCGATCATGCCAGCTTGGAAAAGCATGGTTTTGACGTTTACTCTATCGGCAAAGGCTAAGACATGCAGTATGTCCGAGCTCGGGCAGTTATGTCCAAATCAATTCTAATCTAACAAAATTATTTCATGAAACGTATACTTGTTACCGGCGGTGCCGGATTCCTTGGATCACACCTCTGTGAACGACTTCTTGATGAAGGTAATGAAGTTATCTGTATGGATAACTACTTTACTGGCTTTAAAGCTAACGTGGAACACTTGCGCGAGCACCCTCACTTTGAGCTTCTGAGGCATGATGTGATTGATCCGTTTAAGATAGAAACAGATCAGATATACAACTTAGCTTGTCCAGCATCACCACCGCATTACCAATACAATGCGATTAAAACGATTAAGACATCTGTGATGGGTGCCATCAACTGCCTGGGTGCTGCCAAGCGTACTAAGTCTCGTGTGTTCCAGGCATCTACCTCAGAGGTGTATGGTGATCCTTCGGTGCATCCACAGCCAGAAAGCTACTGGGGGAATGTCAATCCGATCGGTATACGTTCATGTTACGATGAAGGTAAGCGCGCTGCGGAAACCTTATTCATGGATTACCATAGGCAAAATGGTGTCGATATAAGAATTGTTAGGATATTCAACACCTTTGGCCCACGTATGAATCCTGATGACGGTCGTGTTGTGTCTAATTTTATTTGTCAGGCACTACGAGGTCAGGACATTACGATTTACGGTGATGGGAAACAGACACGCTCATTTTGTTATGTTGATGATTTGATTGAGGGGTTTGTTCGCTTGATGAATCAAGATGAGGTCACAGGTCCAATTAATATTGGTAACCCCGGTGAATTTACCATGCTAGAACTTGCTGACAAAGTGATCTCTAAGGTAGGAGGATCTTCGAAGCTAGTCTATGAGCCATTACCTGGCGATGACCCTCAGCAACGGCAGCCTGATATTACATTAGCGAAGAAGCACCTCGGCTGGGAGCCAACGGTCAGCCTTGATGAGGGACTAGATCGCACCATCGCATATTTTAAAACGGTTGTCTAAGCGGTCATTCAAACGGTTGATACGCCAAGCATCTGTATCATAATACAATATGAAAAGAGTTTTTATATCTGGTTGCTACGATATCGTGCACGCTGGCCATATTCAGTTTTTCGAGGAGGCGCGTGCGCTTGGAGATCATCTTACGGTCAGTTTTGCTTCTGAGCAGGTGCTTTGGCATCACAAGCAGAGGAGGTCATCGATTCCCGATGAGCATAAAAAAGCAGTGCTTGAGGGTTTGCGCATGGTAGATGAGGTCATTATCGGCACAGATCAGGATACGGGGCTTGATTTTAAAAGTTATTTTCTCGAGGCCAAGCCAGACATTTTAGCTGTTACCGAAGATGATCAATACGAAGACGTCAAAAGGGCACTTTGTAAACAGGTTGGAGCCAAGTATGTCGTATTGGCAAAAACTCCGCCCAAATTTAAAGCGGTCTCTAGCTCAGGAATCGTAAAATGGGTAAAGGCACCAACGGTAGCACCATTGCGGGTTGATTTTGCAGGCGGATGGCTTGATGTGCCTCGTCACGCTCGTGAGGGAGCATTCGTAGTTAATTGTGCGATCTCGCCATTGGTAAGTTTGCGCGACTGGGACTATGAAAAGCAGTCAGGCTTGGGCGGTAGTGGTGCGTGGGCCTTACTCAACGGCGAAAATGGTGTTGATGCTGAACTTGATCTTGGCGTTGGTTGGCAAGATCCAGCGGTTATTAATGAAAAAGGCCTCTGTGTATGGCGCAGTGGTCAGCGACCGCTACTCGATTTCAAAAGAAATGGCGACATGCTGGACGGGAGAATGGCCATTCTATGGACAGGTAGTGAGCACGATACCCCAGGATTTGCCGACATCAAAAGAGATTATGATAAGATAGAAGCATCCAGTAAGCTCGCGCGTGAAGGGGTGCTTAATGAAGATATCGAAAAATTGGCAGAGGGTGTTGCCCTCTACTATGAAGCGCAGCTTGATGAGGGTATGAGCAAACTGCCCAAAATCAATGGGGCCATAGCTTCGAAATACTGTGGCGGCGGTCACGGCGGCTATGCCCTGTATTTGTTCAACTCACGAGAGGCTAGAGATGCCGCAGTGGGAGAGAATGATGCCATGCGCGCTATCGAGCCGTATTGCCCATGACGCTAACAGCCCCAAAGACGGTTAACCTTATCGGCTTGCCGGTAGCGGCTACTAACTATAACCAAGCAATCGAGTGGATTGAGTCCGCCGCCTTGTCTGGTGATCGTGCATATGCCGTAGAGGCGGCAAACACCCATGTCGCTGCCCTTGCCCGCCATGATCAAAGCTTTGGTGAGGTGATGGAAAAATTTGACCTGATCTGTCCTGACGGCATGCCGCTCGTTTGGTTATTAAACCAGAAGCTCGATGAAGCCAAAAAATTAACAGACCGAGTTTATGGTCCGACCCTAATGCTCAAAACAATTGCGGCGTCTGAACAGCAGCAAAAACTCAAACATTTCTTTTTTGGGGGCAAACAAAGTACCTTAGCTGAATTGACCAAACGATTCACCGAAGACTATCCCGAAGCCGAGTTAGCAGGTAGCTATTCGCCACCGTTTGGAACTTGGCCGGAAGATGAATTCGAGCGAGTATGTGAAAAAATCAAAGAATCAGGAGCTAATCTTGTTTGGGTTGGTTTAGGCTGCCCAAAGCAAGAACAGTGGATAGCAGAGCATAAAGATCATCTTCCTTCTGCTGTTTATTTTGGTATTGGCGCCGCTTTTGCTTTTCACGCAGGTGAGGTTAAGCAAGCACCCGCATGGATTCAAAAAGCGGGGGTCGAATGGTGTTATCGACTTTTCAAAGAGCCACGTAGGCTTTTCCGACGATATTTTACCTATAACTCGCTGTTTGTGTGGTATGCTTTACGTGATCACATCAGAAACTAATGAGTGATGAAACATTACTTTAATGACGTCGCCGAATAAGACAGTTTATGTGGGAATGAGTGCTGACCTCATTCACCCAGGGCATATCAACATTATTGATATTGCACGAACTTATGGTGAGGTAACCGTCGGGTTACTTACTGATAAGGCGATAGCTAGTTATAAGCGTTTGCCTAGTTTACCTTATGAACACAGAAAAACGATTGTAGAAAATGTCAAAGGAGTTGCTCGTGTCGTTGCTCAGGAGACACTTGATTATGTGCCAAATCTTCAACAGTTAAAGCCTGACTATGTGGTGCATGGTGATGACTGGAAAACCGGGCCACAGAAGCAAACACGTGACGAAGTCATTGAGGCATTGCAGCAGTGGGGCGGGGAACTTATCGAGCCAAAGTATACAGAAGGCCTATCGTCAACAGCCCTTCACGAAGCGGCTAGGGAAATCGGGACTACTCCCGGTGCTAGGCTTGGAAGACTGAGAAGATTGATGGCAGCGCAACCTATTGTTAGGGCATTAGAAGCTCATAATGGTTTATCAGGCTTGATCGTTGAGCATACTAGTAACCAAGAGAATGGCCGTGTTACTGAATTTGATGCGATATGGTTGAGTAGCCTAACGGACTCCACAGCAAAAGGTCGACCTGACACTGAGTATGTGGATCGTACTTCACGGGCACAGACGATCAACGAGATCCTTGATGTCACCACCAAGCCGATTATTTACGATGGCGACACTGGAGGTGTCGTGGAGCATTTTACTAAGTCAGTTTGCTCATTAGAGCGGGTCGGTGTTTCAGCTATTATCATCGAAGATAAAAAAGGCTTAAAGCAAAACTCTCTTTATGGCACAGAGCGTGAGCAGATACTCGAGGATAAAACAGTAATGTGTGAAAAAATCCATGCAGGTAAGCAGGCACAGGTAACTGAGGATTTTATGATTATTGCACGGCTTGAGAGCTTGATAGCCAAGCAGGGTATTGATGATGCTCTCGAGAGAGCTCAAGCCTACATGGAGGCAGGTGCCGACGCGATAATGATTCATAGCTGTGAGTCAGCAGCGATTGAAATCACAGAATTTTGCCAGCGATACAAAGAACTATCAACAAGAGTTCCACTGGTGGCAGTGCCGACTAGTTATAACCAAATTTATGAGTCTGAACTTATCGACTTAGGCTTCAGCGTTGTCATCTATGCCAACCACTTACTAAGAAGCGCTTACCCTGCGATGTTGGAAACGGCAGAGTCTATCTTAAAGCACGGAAGATCAGCCGAAGCTGAGAGCAATTGCATCTCAACCAAGGATATTCTAGGACTCATCAAAGACTAATATAGTGGTCGATCCTATCACATTTCACAATGCCTTGGCTCAGTCAGGTATTGATTTTTACACCGGTGTTCCCGATTCGATGTTAAGGCCTTTCTGTGCGTGTGTCGCGGAGCACACGAAGAAAGAAAGGCACATTATAGCAGCTAATGAGGGGGCAGCGATCGGCTTGGCAGCGGGGAGCTATCTGGCATCTGGCAGACCCGCACTCGTCTATATGCAAAATTCTGGGCTTGGTAATGCCATTAATCCACTGCTTTCTCTGGCTGATATGTCGGTCTATGGGATTCCAATGATCCTCATGATTGGTTGGCGGGGTGAGCCCGGGGTTAAAGATGAGCCTCAGCATGTGGCACAGGGGCAGGCTACAACTTCACTGTTGAATGCGATAGGGGTTGAGCATTATCAGCTTCCTAATGATACGGCCGAAGCTACCACGATGCTTAATGAACTTCGAAAGCAGACAATCAAAGACAATAAGCCTGTCGCAGTTCTTGTGAGTAAGAATACATTTGCTGACTACCATGCAGATGAAAATGACGACGAGCCTGTGACCCTTTCCAGGGAGAGAGCGATTGAGCTCATCCTCAACCAAATAAAGCCTGATAGCTCGGTTGTATCATCAACTGGGATGATATCACGTGAACTTTACGAGCTTCGTGATCATTTTAAGCAAAACCACGATACAGATTTTCTGACGGTTGGAAGTATGGGGCATTGCTCTCAAATTGCTCTTGGTATAGCCGTCACAAATTCAAATAAGCGGGTGATCTGTCTTGATGGCGATGGGGCGGCAATCATGCATATGGGGTCAATGGCGATCGTAGGTCAGGCATCATCGGCTAATCTTCTTCACGTAATTTTAAATAATGGCAGGCATGATTCTGTTGGGGGGCAACCGACCTGCGGCCTTGAAATTAATTTCACAACCATAGCAGAGGGTTGCGGTTACCAATTAGTTCGCTCTGCAAATGATGAAACGGAGTTGATCAATGCGCTCGATGCCATGTCTGATCTTGAAGGGCCTTTGTTATTAGATGTTAGAATAGGCGCAGGACATCGAAAGGATCTGGGGCGGCCTGAAATATCGCCGCAAGATCAAAAGCGCAACTTTATGCGTCACTTGCTAGATTAACCATTTCGCTATGCGAGAACAACAGCACTACCAAGGTGATGATGGCTGGGAAAAAGTCACAGGGTATCTTGATACTATCTCTGCAGAAAACATTCTGTTAGTTACTGGTCAAAGTTCGTATGCGTCATCAGGTGCGGAACAAATGCTTTCACCGTGCTTAAAAGGCAAATCAGTTACTCGCATCTCGAATTTCGAGGTTAACCCTAAAATAGAGGATCTCAGCAGGCTCTTTGATGAGATCGGTGACAAGAGCACATTCGATGTTATCATTGCCATCGGCGGAGGCAGTGTGATCGATATCGCTAAATTACTAAAAGCATTTTGGCTTGATCCAACATCAATTCACATTCATCTGGAGGGTGGAGGACAATTACCTTCATGTGAACTGCCTCTGATCGCCATGCCAACGACAGCTGGCTCAGGAAGTGACGCAACATCCTTTGCAGTTTTATATAAAGACAAAGAGAAATATTCGGTCGAGGCTGATGGGCTACTCCCTGATTTTTCTTTAGTCATTCCATCTTTATTAAAAAGCGTACCTAAACATACCGCGGCATGTAGCGGTATGGATGCACTTTGCCAGGGTATCGAGTCATACTGGTCTATCCACTCTACTGATGAGTCGAGGCAATTAGCCAGAGAGGCAATCGAGCTTGCTTGGTATTGGATTGAAGAGGCAGTAAGTGATGGAAGTGAAGAGGCACTTCACAATATGGCAAGAGCATCTCACTCAGCTGGCCGTGCGATAAATATTACTAAAACCACAGCGCCTCACGCGTTCTCTTACCCGATGACATCATACTTCGGTATTACTCATGGTCATGCGGTGGGTTTATTGACTAGTGTTTTTTTTGACTATAATACACACGTTAACAATACTGACTGCCAAGATGCTAGAGGACGTAATTTTGTTATGAGAAGACTTGAGGAAATTGCGGGAATGATTCATCTAAATGCTCTAAGCGCTGTCACTGAGT
>ENA-UOYH01000072-UOYH01000072.1-marine-metagenome-genome-assembly--contig:-NODE-72-length-45714-cov-4.730569_pt1 | contig 45714 bp, 31 predicted proteins | sample MGYA00238175_ERZ767261 | MGnify/ENA primary metagenome ERZ767261 (study PRJEB28946, sample SAMN06267185) | marine metagenome | isolation source: Columbia River Estuary | place: USA:Columbia River Estuary...
CAAATCCTTCGATCGCAAGAAGGAGTTATGCATTCAGCCAAAACGCCAAAAGAACAACACATTAAAAACACAATCATAAAGCGCAGAGAACGCTGCCAAAAAAACCATCCATAAATAGAACCACAAAAATAAACCCATGAAAATAACATCACTCATTATTACAGGAATTCTTAGCACAGCATTAAGCGTGTCGGCTGCAGTTGTAGCTACTGAGTCGAAGCAAGGCACGGTATACACGGTATCAAGCACGGACCTTCTAGAGACATCGTCCACGGGGTTTACAGATACACTGGCTTGGCGCTATGCCGATCCTGGAAATCCTACTTTCTTGGCAGACGGGGATGGAGATCTCATTGCTACTCCAAATGTGCATGTCCTAAATGGCACGATCACCTTTGACTTGGATCTTGGTGTATATCTACAGGGTTATGATATTAACTCTATAGACACTTATTCTGGTCACGTTGATGCAGGTCGAACTGATCAAGAATATATTGTTAGCTATTCGACCATTACTGACCCCGGAACGTTTATCACGATCGCCACCATCGCAAAAAATGGAACCAATGTTTATGAGAAATGGTCTATCACTGAAGACACCACCGGAATCCTTGCGACGGGTGTGGCGAAAGTTAAGTTTGATTTTTATTCAGATAATCGACAGCAGAACTCAGGCGTTGGCTACTGGGAACTGGATGTGCTTGGTATCTCTACGGTTCCCGAGCCGTCTTCAGCTGCACTTCTCGGCCTCGGTGCCCTTTCGCTCGCCTTCAGGCGCAAGAGATAATCCTGTAGCCGAAAGAGCACCCCGATGGAGTCGGGGATGTTACGCAGCAAGCGTAGCTAATAAAGGGCAAGCAATATTCATTTATTTTTGGTCCCGTGAGGAACCAAGTGTGTGACCAATGTCTTGGGGTAATAGCCAAGACATTGTTTTTTGCTTGTTAAGGGCTTGAAGCACTTGCCGCTAAATCTTTGCCCGTCCGCGGGTATTGACTGATGACGCTCTGAGATAGGCTCCAAAATAACTTACTTTGGCTCCGCTTTGTTGGTGGTTTTATTGGTGGTTTTATTGGTGGTTTTATTCCGTCGGCAGCGTTCGCTACAGTAGGTGACACTGTCCCAGTTGCGCTCCCATTTTTTACGCCAGGTAAATGGTAAGCCGCAGACGGGGCATACTTTACTTGGCAGGTCAGACTTCTTGCGGTGTTTCATGATGTGGCGCTATTTGAGCGGTGCCTAGGCTGGGATGAGTTTTTTGCATTTCTTCCAAAAGGAAAAAAACGAGGGGTAGTCTCCGCTCACATCAAACATCCATGATCGGGGTTCTTCCGTGCCGAGGTAGTGTAGGTTGGTCGGGTGTTCCTTGTAGATGATGTGTGCGGGATCTACTTGTTGCGTGAGTGTTTCAAACTCAGCCACCATTATTTTAATGCCGGCGATGTTATCTGCTAACTGCATGATAAAATCGATGCATTTTTGGCTAACGGGATAGGTTTTAAAAAACGAGGGCTCGAGTAAGAGAACTCTCTGAACTTCTTCGTCAGCGTGCCAATCGGGATCGAGGTTGTAGTAGTTATAGACCAGCGTTTTTTTGTCTCTCTCAAGCTGGATGTCAGCTGTGTCAGTTAGTTTGGTTTGTGAATCAAAATCCGAGACCTCGGCCAAGACCTCTGGTATGGTAAGGGTGCTGAACTGCCCATAGTCAATATCCAGGAAGGTCTGCTTTTGGCTACTGTTGAAGTACTTATTAATGTTGTCCTGATTGGCGTAATATTTTTTGTTGGCATTGCTGCCCGCTACCCACTGCCAGCTTAAGGCATTGCTCGCCCAGTCCCCGTCAAGCAGGTGGTAATACATCCACCGGGCGGGGGTGAGCCAGTGAGATTGGGCGACATTGCAAGCCACCGAGGCGACATACATGCGCATGTGGTTATGCATGTAGCCGTTCTTGTAGAGGTTTCCGATGGCATCATCGATAGCGTTGATGCCCGTGCTGTGATCTACGATGGCGTCACTGATCCCGTGGTTGGATACAGGATCCTGGGCATGTTTAAGGTCCTCATTGATCCTATCTCCCTTGGCGATCCAGATGTTTTGCCAGTAGTCTCTCCAGGCTAATTCTTGCACAAGTTTTTCAATGCGTTGCCAGGGGAGATCTAATGAGAGCAGGTGATCAAAAACTTGCTTGGTTGATATCACCCCACGGGAAATATAAGGGCTTAGGTGAGTCACCGTGCCATCGCTGAAATTACGACTGCGTGCATACTGCACCGGGTTGATTTGCTCGATGCGTTGGTGAATCTTTTTGATCTCAGTGGGGAACATGCTCGTCTTTTGTGGTGCTTATAGATGATCCTATGAGTGCTAAATTGAGTGTCCATAAGATTGTTGTTCATTGGATTGCGTAAGTAAGTTACAAACCCACCGACATGATGAAAAATATTTTAATGACGGGTGCTTGGTTGGGGCTTGCACTCCTGGCAGGCGCACAAGATCGGCTTGATCTATGGCCAGAAGGGAAAATTCCTGATTTCCAGCCCCAGCAGATTGCTGCGACAACCCAAGAGGTTAGAACGCCGGGCTTCAAGGCGGCGGAACATACCATGCCGCATCTCGATTGGTTTGAAGCACCGGCGGAGAAAAACGGTGCATGCATGCTGCTGATTTCCGGTGGCGGTTACAACAACTGCTGTGACACGTGGTGGATTGACAAGGTGGCAAAGAAGTTTACCGAGCTTGGTTATGTATGCGTGAGCTTGACCTACCGCACGCCGCGGCCCCAAGGCTTACCGATTCACCAGAGCGCCTGGCAGGACGGGCAGCGCGCGGTGCGTCTGGTTCGCAACGAGGCGCAGAAGCGTGGATTCGATCCGGAGAAGATCGGTGCCTTAGGTTTCTCTGCGGGATCGCATTTGACCGTGCTGCTTGGGACAAGTGCACTGACACCGGCGTATCAAGCCGTGGACGAGCTTGACCAGACCCCCTGCCACATTAACTGGGCAGTGCCCATCTACACCGCCTACGCGCTCACTGACGGACTCACCGGCCCCAATACCCGCAATGGTGATGCCATCGATGCGCGGCTTTCAGATGTATTCAAATTCGATGCCAAGACCTGCCCGATGGCGCTCTTTCACGGTGGCACGGACAACTACTCGCCAAATGGTGCCACTCAGATCTACCGTCAGCTTCGGCGGATGAAAATCCCGGCTGAGCTCCACCTCTTTGCGGATCGCGGCCACGGCTTCATGGGCGACCCTAAAAAAGGAGAGGCGGGAGCCGCTTACGACCACTGGCTTGATCGCGTATGCGAGTTCATGCGTCAGATGAATTTTGACGGGCGCCTCGGTGCGGTAGTCGAGCTGATGTCTCGCTATCCCAACGACGATGCCCGTGGCGATTACCGCAAAGAACCGATCTGGCCCAATGGCAGGATGCCTGATGTGCAGAAGAATCAGTGCCAGCCCTACCTCGAGTGGCATTTCCCTAAGGAACGCAAAACCAAGGCAATCCAGATCATCTATTCGGGTGGTGCCTACAATGGTAATAACCCGGATGGCTTTGAAGTGGCACCCGCACGGCGTTATCTGAACGAAAAGGGAATGACGGTTGTGACGCTGAAATACCGCACACCTCGTCCTCAGGGGGGCTTGGCCAAGCACACAAGCGCGTGGCAAGACCTGCAACGAACGATCCGGATTGTGCGCAGTAAGGCGGCCAAGGAAGGGCTCGATCCCAAGCGTATCGGCATCATGGGCTCCTCGGCCGGAGGACACTTAACGCTGATGGGTGCTACCAGCTCAAAGCAACGGTCCTCGTGGGCGATCGATGGGCTTCATAAGATTCCCTGCAACGCGCAGTGGGCCGTTGCGATCTATCCGGCCTACGTGCTCACCGACGGTGCGAATGGTGTGAATGCCGGTGGCGGCAACGGGGATGGTGCCAGATTAGTGCCTGAGTTTGCCTTCGATCTAGATACTTGCCCGATGCTGTTTATTCACGGTGATGCGGACGGACATGCGGCGATGAATTCAGTGAAATGCTGGGAGCAACTGCGCCGCATGGGAATCCAGTCCGATCTGCACACGGTGGTCAAAGGCAGTCACTGCTTCCAGGCCAAGGCCGCCCCGGGAACGGGCAGCTATACCTGGCTGGACCGTATTTGGGAGTTCATGAACCACAAGGGGTTTAATAAGTAGATAAATTGACCATGAAATGCTAATGCAGCGAGATGTTGCGTCGCAAGCGCAGCAGTTCTTGGTTCTGCCGCAGACAGCCAGACACCGTCGGCGGCTATGCGCTGATCAGTTCATTTTTAGGATCGATTTAACCCGTGACGCTCTGGTTAAAGACCGCCATCGGAGTCACGGACTGTGCGAGTTGGGGGCCTTCATGTTCCGCCTTTAAAAAGTTCTAGACAAGTATCCCATGATCGGTATTATGTAATACGTAATACGCAAGGCGTATTACTTAAGAGCGAATAACAGACTATTAAATACGCCCTATGGCACAATGGATCACACAACTCCGTAAAGGAATTATTGAATACGCGATTCTGCTTCTCCTTGATGCAGAGGAGAATTATGCGCTCAACCTTGTTCGCCGCTTGAACGAGTATCCTTCTTTTCAGGTTTCTGAAAGCACGGTCTACCCGATCCTGGGGCGACTGAAGAAAGAGGGCAAGTTGTCCCTACGAGTCGTCTCTTCCAGCGAAGGACCTCCCCGAAGGTATCTCTCATTATCGGGGAAGGGGCGTGAGCAGCTGCAGCAAATGAAACTAACACTCGAGGGCATCAACCGATCAATAGCCGATATCGAAAACAGTCACAAAGAAGCAAAAAAATGAACTACTCAAAATCAACTCAAAACGAGATTAGTAAGTATCTCAATGCGGTAAGGAAAAATATGCAGCATGCCCCTGCGGAAGAAGTCGACGAAGTCATTTTGCACTTGCAGGAGCAGATCGATGTAGCGCTTGAAGAATCGGGTGATGCATCAAATGAGCCAGATCATATTAGGCGTATTTTATCTACGATGTCCCAACCCGATAGCTTCGCTACATCGAGCAATAAGGAGTCCAAGGGCTTGCAGTGGGGTGTGGTAGCATTATTGGCTGCAGTCGTAAGCTGGGGGTTTAACCTAGGTGCGGTTCCTTATTTCTCTCTCGTCGGTATTGCCTGGTTCTTACTGATTGCTATCGCTGCTGTTGCCACAATAGTCAGCCGGAAGACCGTGCTGGGGAAGCTGGCTATGGCCATCCTGATCTTAGAAGCGGTTTCGTTTCCCATGATACATGGATTAAAAATGGAGCCCAAGGGGGCGAAGCAGTCAACGGAGTTGAGCGAGCCTGGTGAAGGTCAGTCCTCCCCCGACAGCAAAGCCACTTCACCAGAATCGAAGAGGGCAAAGGAGACGAAGCAGTTAACTGAGTTGAGCGAACCTGCAGCCGAAAAAAACCGAACAGACCTCACCAAGCTACAAGGCAAATGGACACGCCAACTGAATAACCAGCACTGGGTCAAAGAAATCGTTGGCGACAAGGAAACCTTTACCATTTTCGTTGATGGTGAAGCTGTTTACGGACACACCCACACAATTAAACTCAGCAAGCGTGGCTCCGTTTGCATTTATGCCACCTCTGCTGGCCAGATAACAATTGGAGAGCGCAAAGGTGAGGCAATGAAGCCTTTCTCATTCATCTATAAGCTCAATGACGACAGCCTGACAGAGAGCCTTGGCTTTTTGGATAAAGCTAACAATCTAAGCGACAGAACCGAGATCGTGACGTGGAAGCGCTCCACGGCCTTGTCGCTTGCTGATCGCGAGCCGGAGCCGGAACCAAAAGGGTCGATCGTGCTCTGGAGAGTCGGCTCTCCTTACGACGGCGACACACCACCTGAGTTGGTGCCGAAGCGTCTTGAGGATCTAATATGGGAGCAGGGCTATGCTGTGACCGTTCGGTCTTTCGCGGCAAAAGACTTTCACAAGGTCCTTTGGGCTGCGGCGGAAAAGAACGAGGAACCCGACATTTTGTATTCTTCTGACTGGGGTATCCTGGGACGCCCACATGATAGTTACACAATGAAAACGAACCATGGTAATTTCACCGGAATCGAGGCCAGAAAAAACATTCGTGAATCACTCATTCATGCGCAGGGATTAAGGGGTAGTGGTACATATTTCCTGTTTAAAACATCGCGCAATCATGCCAAGGCCAGGGCGCTTGCTACTGGCGTGACGGAGCCAGAATTACCCCCCTCCGCCCGAGAAAGTATGCCTGAACTGGCGCCCAACGAGAAAGCTGCTGTTTCCAAACTATGTATCGACGCTTTAACTGATTCAATTACGGGAGACGGCTCAAGCATTAAAGCAATGGCTGACGACTTCGATAGCCTTCCTCTTCGACTCTGGAGCAATAGGGTAAGCGGGGCGAAAGTGGGGGAAGTTAAGGCTCATGGGGTGTCCGGAACTGATCGCCTCGCACTGGGCCTGGTAACAGCGACCGTGGACGTGCCCCGTAAGGGTGCTCGGATGGCAAAACTTGGCCAGGCGACGACACTCTTCATCTTCCGGCGGGAGCATGAGGGTGAGTGGAAGCTGATCGCAACGAGGGGTGTCGGCGGACACGAGCCTTGGATTTGGGATATCCTGAAAAATTTACATAATGCAAAGCCGCAAGAGAAAGAATCCGTCACCATCGAAACACCTAAGCTCTTGTCGCCACCTGATGGTGCGCGGCGGCCACGTGGGCCTCGGATGCAGAGGCCTGATATTGAATGGGTAGGCGGCGGAGATGATGCTGTGAAATATGTTGTGGAGGCTCAGTGGGGATCAAGATCTGATGATCAATGGTATCTGAGTAACTTCGACGTGTTTTCCAAAAAGGCGATCGAGCAAGGCGAGAATGGGGTCATTAAAATGAGGGCTCCCTTTGGAGCTGGGGCGCAACCACACCGCTGGCGGGTCTGGGCAATAGGTCCACACGGAGAAACAGCGTTGAGCCAATGGCGACGCATTGATTTCTCCAATTAAATAGTCAAGTATGGGTGGTTTATTGATTGGTTTAAAAAATAGGTCAATCTAAGATGATCTTCGCTCTCACCTTATCTCAGAAAAAAAATCCAACTACTAACAACAACGTAATGAAAATAAGTTATATAATGAAAGCATATATAAAAGTGCTAATCATCACTCTGGTCGCCTCGGTCTGCATCGGATGCAAATCCAAGATTGACGTGGCGGTAGATGAACAGCTCAGCGAGATTGACTCAAATGTCGAAATCGACGCGAATGACGTAGCCTGGGCAACGGGGTGGACGATCTATAAATGGAAGTTAGGCGCTTTGACGAGCGAACCTGTGCACGCCATCCATTTAGTCGTTATCGGATCGGATGGTGAAGTGAAGCACGAGTCAGAGATCAGAAAAATTCCTATCCAGACGAATCGAGTGCTTGAGCCAGAGAAAACCGTAAAGATCGCGTTTAAGCGAGAAGGGGATTCCGTATCAGTTAATCTCGGCCACGGAGGCGTTAGTTCACGAGAGACGCTGGAGGGTTTATTTGATGGATACGCCTGGACTTCCTCGCCCGACTGGCAGACGGCTGGTGATTTGAAAATTATTGCGTCTGATGGGGGACGGCCACCGGTAGGGCGAAGTTCTAGCACAGCTGAACAAAGGAAAAATCGCGGCAACAAGCTCTACTTACGTTTCGTCACTCGAGGGACAAGCGAAGCCGAAATCACATCAGAATTGGCTCCCGATCAGCAGACTGTCACACCAGCGGAGCTTGCGGCCACTGAGCAAGTGAGACAGAAGCTCAAGCATATCATCATCCCCTATGTTTTTATGAAAGACCTCACTCTGACAGAATGCATGGAATTCTTTCGCACACGTGCTCAAAAATTCGACCCCGAGCCTGATGTGAATCGCAAGGGCGTCAACTTCGTCATTGATGTAAAGCCAGGTGAACCCGACTTGGGCGAACGTAGAGTAAATAGCCTAAATATCGGCGAGGTCTCCCTTGGCGATGCGCTAAAACATGTCTGCACTGCCACAGGAGTCTCTTACAAAGTGGATGGGAATATCGTCGTTATTTATGACGCTCCAAAAAACTAGGCCGAAAGCTAATACCTCGCTAAGGTGAAATAGAGAACCTTTTTGATCGGCGCGGTAGGTAAGGAGAGGGTAGGGGCAGTTGAGGCGGCTGAGCAAAAGTCGGGTTTGCGCATTGATCCAGCGTAGGGATTGCATTGTCGCAAACGACATCCTGCTCTAGGGTCATCAGGTGTTCAGACAAAAATCATTACAGCTACTTGGGGTGACCTTGATGTCATCATTACTCAGCGTGTGGACTTGCAAAGCTGAGGAAATCACCAACGGCACGGACTGGGTGGACACCACCGGCAAAGCGATCTCAGCTCACGAGGGCGAAATCGCCCGCTTTGGTGATACTTTTTATTGGTATGGCAGTAGCTACGCGAACAATCCGAAAGGTCTTTTTCGCATGACGGCCGGCCCGGTGTGGAACGGGATGCGAGTCTATAGCTCCAAGGATCTCAAGAACTGGACGTACAAGGGTGTATGTCTACCACGACCTGAAAGTGGTTTTGGCAAGGTGGGCGCCACGGGGAGAGGGCATGTCATCTACAATGAGAAGACCAAGAAATATGTGATGTGGTATCGTTGGTTTGTGGCCATGCCCGCATCGTTTCTCTGTGTCGCCACAGCCGACCATCCGGAAGGTCCATTCACCCCACACGGGCCACGGCAGATGGGGACTTCCACGGGTTTTGGCTCGGACATGAATGTGTTCCAGGATGAGGATGGCAAGGCTTACGTCATCTACTGTGATCATAACGCACCGGGTGCCAAGCCTGAGTCAGCTGGAGGCTGGCGCTACGCCATCCGCATTGATAGCCTCAGTGATGACTATTTAACCAGCAACAGGGAAGGGGTTCTCGTTTTTGATCGAGGCTGCGAGGCACCTGCCATGGTCAAGCATCGGGGCAAGTACATCGCCGTCGCCTCTGGTGTGCATGGCTGGGCTGGCTCAGATACCAAGTGCGCCACTGCAGACAGCCCACTAGGAACATGGACTAAGCAGGCCGACATTAGTGAGCAGAGGACCTGGAGCTCCCAAGTCAGTGATCTCATTTACCTCAAGGAATCCGACATCGTGATGGCACTCTGTGACCAGTGGTGGATCCCTGATAAGGCGGATATTGACAAGTCACGCTATCTTTTCCTGCCACTGGATATCGATGCGAAAACAGGCCGGCTGAAGATGGAATACCGTGAGAAGTGGGATCCGCTGCAGCCAGCAAAATGAGTTGTCAGAGTGCATCTAAAAAGACCATGAGGAAATCATTGGTAAGTGCTGTGCTCTTTACTGGCGACCTGGCTTAGGCATGGGCCCGCCGTCTTGGCAGGGGGTGATTGAAGCATCCTAAAAAATGAGGGTGCGGCGTTTGAAACAATAAGGGTGTGCCCGCGTATCATTAAGTGTATTTATATCGATACAGGGTCTTCGTTATTTCGACCTACATAGCCAACCCATTTCAATATGCCCATTATTCTTCCACCGATCACTCGTCGTCAATTCATCCAGCGCTCGCTCGCTTTTGGTGGTACGGCGATCATGGCGCCTCATGCCTTGGCCGCCGCAGATCGTAAAGGTGCTGGCTTGGATCAGAGCCGAGTGGCTTTGTTGGCCGATACCCATATCAGTGCAGATTCATCGCAACGCTACCCGGGGACGAAGTGGCCTGGCACGCCCGTCAAGGAGGAGGATCATGAATGGGTAAACATGGCGGATTGCCTTACCGAAGCAGCCAAGAGCGTTCTCGCGCTGAACCCAAGACCCGCTCACCTGATCGTCAACGGCGACTGTGCACTCAGTAATGGTAAAGAATCTGAATACAAAGAGTTCCTCAGACTGGTGGAGCCGATTCGTGCTGCGGGCATCACCGTTCATGTGACGATTGGCAATCACGACAATCGTGAGAACCTGTGGAAATTACTTCCGTTTCTCAAGAGAGAGCAGATGGGCGTTCAGGCGGGTGTGATTGAGCTGCCGCATGCGAACCTCGTCCTCTTGGATTCAGGAAAAAGGGGAGTCTTGGGAGAAGAACAGCTGGACTGGCTCGCCAAAGAACTCGACCAACGAGCCGATAAGCCAGCCCTTATCTTTGGTCACTACAACCCATATCCCAACCGAGGCATACGCCCCAACAAAGGCATGCGTGATGGGGCATCCCTGCTGAAACTACTTGCCGAACGAAAACATGCCAGAGGCTATTTCTATGGCCACACCCATGAGTGGCAGTATGATCAAAGGGATCATCTCCATCTCATTAACCAACCAGCCGTCAGCTACTATTTTGGCAAAGGCCATGCCCATGGCTGGGTCGACATGAAGCTCAGTGAAACAACTGCTGAGCTCGAGTTGCAATGCATCGACCCCAAGCATAAGCAGCATAGAGAGCAGAGACAGGTTACCTTGAAATGAAATCGTTCTCCGTCATCGTAGCGAAGATTGCCTTGGTGCTTCTGTCAGTGTCTATGGCGGATGCCAAGCAGCTCTCTACGACGCAGATCGAATTTTTCGAAAATAAGATTCGACCGATCCTTGCGGAGAATTGTTACGACTGCCACAACAGTGTTGACAAGAAGAAGGGCGATATGGCGCTCGACTACAGGGCGGCACTGCTGGAAGCCGATATTATCGTGCCCGGAAAACCGGCCGAGAGCCTGCTGATCAAAGCCATCCGGCACGCGGAAGATGTCGAGCCGATGCCTTCGAAATCGCCGAAACTAGCGAATGCCATCGTCGAGAATTTTGAAGAATGGATTCGTATGGGTGCACCGGACCCACGGCTTAAGAAACCCACCAAGGAGGAAATGGAGGGCCAGGTCGACTGGGAACAGATACGCGAAAAACGCAAGGAGTGGTGGTCATTCCAGCCGATCATAAAAGCCACCCCGCCAGAAGCCAGTCATCCGGAGTGGAACCGCAGCGCAATCGACCGTTTCGTCTTCGCCAAGCTCAAGGCCAATGGCCTGCAGCCGCAATCCGCCGCCTCAGCGCACACCCTGGTGCGCCGTCTCCACCTCATTCTCACCGGACTACCGCCGAAACCGGAAGTCGTCGATGCCTTCGTTGCAGATCCCAGCGAGGCGGCTTATGAAAAGCTCGTCGACCAGCTGATTGCATCAAAACACTACGGCGAGCGCTGGGGACGCTACTGGATGGACTGGTTCCGCTACGCTGAATCCTATGGTAGCGAGGGCGATCCGGACGTTCCCTACGCGACGCAGTATCGCGACTACGTCATACGCGCGATCAACGCCGACGTTCCCTATGATCAACTCATCCACGAGCACCTCGCCGGTGACCTGCTTGAAAAACCTCGCATCAACCAAAAGCTCGGCCTCAATGAGTCGGCCATCGGTCCCGCCCACCTTCGCATGGTGCCGCATGGCTATGGTGTTACCAATGCTTACGACGAACAAATCACCTTCACTGACAATCAGGTCGATGTAGTTTCCAAAGCCATCCTTGGAGTCACCGTGTCGTGTGCGCGCTGTCATAACCATAAGTTTGATCCGATCAGCCAAAAGGATTTCTACAAGTTCTACGGCATTATGGTCAGCAGCCGCCCGGCCATCGTGAATATCGATTCACCGGAATTGCAGGAGCTGCACAAAAAAGAAATCACCACACTCAAGCAGGAACTCCGCAAGCAGTTTGGCATGCATTGGCTCTCACAGATCGATGCGACTATTGCGAAATTGGAGAACGCTAAACTAGAGCAAGTCACCGACAACGATCCGCTCGGCGCATGGGCTAAATTGAAAAATGCCAAACCGGGAAGCGTCGCGACACAACTGCAGGCGATGCGTAAAGACTATGAAGAAGGCACGGCGCAAAATGAAAAAGCCAAAACAAACGCTACCTTCTACGCCGACTTACGCGACCAGAAGAGTTACGACAAGTGGTTCAAAAGCGGTAACGGGCTTGGCTCCGAGGTCAGTCCTGCTGGTTCGTTTGCGCTAGCGGCAGACGGCGAAAAAGCCTTCACTGGCATCTACCCGGCTGGTATCTATTCCCACCTGATCTCCGATAAGCACAACGGCTTCCTCAGCTCCGTTTTCCACCTCGCCAAGGGAGAGCGCAACTCGATCCGCGCGATGGGCTCAGGCTCATTCGCCCGCTTCCCCATACGTAGCTATCCTCTCACTTATGGCGGCTTGCACCCCTCACCCGGACTCAAACCACAACGCAACTGGGTGAACCTCAACAAATACAAATACTGGAACGGCGAAAAAGGATACTACCAGATCAGCACAGGTGCCGATAGCACTTCCCAGAAAAGCGATGGGCCAGAACGCTCGTGGTTTGGTGTGTTTGAAGTTTACGCCGGGAATGATTCAATGCTCGAACTCGGCGCACCGATCGTCGCTCTTCCCGGTAAGCTCGATGCCATCACCGATCGTGAGGCCTTACTCGATTACTACCGCAAGTCGTTAAAAGCAGCGGTCACAAACTGGATCAGCGGCTCCTTGATCGATGATCAAGCACAATTGATCCATGCTTTTGTTAGCCGAGGTCTCCTTCCGAACGAGATCTCAGATCTGCCACCCCATCTAAAAGCCGGTATCGAGAACTACCGCAAACTCGAAGCAGCGATCCGTAAACCAGTGCGATCCGTCGGCGTCGTCGAAGCTGAGCCCTGGGACCAGCCCTTACTTGATCGCGGTGACTACAAGAAAGAAAAAGATCCCGTCGAGCGCGGGTTTCTCGAGGTGTTCCCAAGTAAGCCTTACAAGTCCGGTAGCGGGCGCAGCCAGCTGGCAGGGGACATGATGCATCAGCAAAATACACTGACACCACGCGTCATCGTCAATCGCCTGTGGCATCACACATTTGGTAGCGGCATCGTCGCCTCGGCTGACAACTTCGGGCGGCTTGGTAAAGAACCGACGCACCCGGAATTACTCGACTACCTCGCCAGCGATCTGCGTGACAACGCTTGGTCGATGAAGCACACGATCAAACAGCTGGTGATGAGCCGCACCTTCCGCTCCGCCAGCAGCGCACCAGAGAGCAGTGCGCAGAAGGATCCCTCCAATCTTTATCTAGCCCATTACACACCGCGTCGCCTTGATGCCGAGGCGATTCTGGACACCATTCGCTTCGTCGCCGGCAACGACATCGAGCAGCGTGCTGTCTACACCAGGGCAAAGCGCAACTCGCTCAACCCATTTCTGAAAACCTTCAACTACCCGATTCCTATAAGTACTGTGGGTGTGCGTAATCTCACCAACGTTCCCGCCCAGGCACTGACGCTGATGAACGGGCAGCTTACCAAGCAATCCGCAATCCAGTGGAGCCAGCGCCTGATGGGGATCCCGCAGCTGAAAACTGATGAAGAAAGAATCCAAGCTATTTTCAAACAGGCTTACTCCCGCGCGGCAAGACCTGAAGAGCTTGCCGCCTGCCTGAGCTATCTCGCTGGTGATGCCGATGATCCGCTCTTCCAAATCACGCACGCTATCTTAAACTCTAAAGAACTGATTTATGTACACTAGCAGCCAAAATCGCCGAGACTTTCTGAAGCTCACATCTAAGGGGGTCAGTGGGCTAGCACTCTCCAGCCTGCTCAATGGCAACACTGCTACGGCAGCTGAGATCACCCGCCACCACAAACCAAAGGCCAAGTCAGTGATCCTGCTCTACATGTCTGGAGGAGTTTCTCATGTTGATTCGTTTGATCCGAAACCGCTGCTCAATAAGCTCCACGGAAAACCGATGCCGGTCACACTTGAACGCACCCAGTTCGATGCCAATGGCGATATCATGGCTTCACCGTGGGAGAGTAAACCCTACGGAGAATCTGGTCTTGAGATGACCAATATGTTTCCGAAGATCGCCGAGTGTGCAGACGACCTCGCAATTTGCCGCTCCATGACTGCCAAGTTCAGCGAACATGCGCAGGCGAATTTTTTCATGCACAGCGGCTTCCCTTTTCTCGGCTACCCGAGCGTGGGCTCCTGGGTCACCTACGGCCTTGGCAGCGTGAACCAAAACCTCCCTGGCTACGTCGTGCTGCAGTCACAGCGCGCCAAAACTCCGCACGGGGGCGTCAGTATGTTCGGTAACGCGTTTCTCCCCGCCACCACTCAGGGGTCGATTTTTAATATCTCGAACGATCAGGCTGTGCCACACATCAACCCGGCGATGCTCAAAGTCGAACAGCGACGCGCCCTCGATTTCATCGGCAAACTCGACCGAGGTTTCGCTGACCGGATCGCTGCCAAAGATGCTGTGATCGCCTCGATCAAAAACGCAGAGACCGCCTACCTCATGCAGGAGGCCGTGCCGGAACTCACCGACATTAGCAAAGAGAGCGATGCCACCAAGGAAATGTATGGCGTTCATAGCAAGAACGAGCACAAGGCCGAATACGCGCGCCAGTGCCTGATGGCGCGCCGCCTCGTCGAGCGCGGTGTGCGCTTCGTCGAGCTCTCCTGCGCCAGCGTCGGTATCGGTGCTGGTGGCGCTGGTAACCCCTGGGACCAGCATGGCGATCTCAAGGAAGGCCACGGTGCGATGGCCGAGCAAGTCGATGGTCCGATCGCCGCACTACTTGCCGACCTCAAGCAACGCGGTTTGCTTGACGAAACACTGGTGGTTTTCACGGGTGAATTTGGGCGCACTCCATTCTCACAAGGGTCTAATGGCCGCGACCACGACCCGTTTGGTTTCAGCCTATGGATGGCTGGCGGTGGCATGAAAGGTGGCACCGTGCACGGCTCGACGGATGAATTTGGCTACAAGGCACTCGAAAATGTTTCTACCGTTTATGACCTCTGGGCGACCGTCCTGCACCAGCTCGGTATCGATCATGAGAAACTCACCTACCGCTGGAGCGGTCGTGACCTGCGGCTCACAGACGTGCACGGCCACGTGTGGAAGGACCTCATAAGCTAATCGTATTCAATAGGCCGGAAATGGAAGCCTTGTTCTACCCGCCAGATGCAGTCACCCTTGAGCACCTCAACCATCATATTTAAAAGAAAGAAGAAATTCTAATACCTGATAACCAACATGTTCATCAAAATGAAATCACTCCCAGTCATCGTTGCGCAGATTAGCTTGGTGCTTCTGTCAGCATCTATGGCGGATGCCAAGCAGGCTAACTCTAAGCCACTGAATTACCTCATTCTATTGGCGGATGACATCAGTGCGGCCACGCTGGGGTGTTACGGAGCACTCAACCCGCATACCTCGCCCCAGATTGACAAGTTAGCTTCGGAGGGCATTCGCTTTACCAACATGTTTGTTTCCGAAGCCATGTGCGCTCCAGCCAGAGCGGAATTGTATACCGGACTTCAACCGGAGCGCAATGGATGCAACCGGAATCACCTGCCGACCAACAAAGGCACAAAAAGTGTGGTGCATTACTTGGAAAAGTTGAACTACCGAGTTGGCTTAGCGGGTAAGAGGCATTTTTCTCCCGCGTCGGTTTATCCCTTTGAAGGGGTAAAGGGATTTGAACCCAAGTGCGCTACCCGTGACCCTCATCCAGATAACTGGGAGGATGCGGAAAAGTTCATGACGCGTGATCGTGACGAGCCGTTCTGCCTCTTTATCTGCTCAGTCCATGCCCATGCGCCCTGGAATGCAGGTGACTCCTCATTGTGGGAACTGGATGACTTGAAGCTGCCAGATCACATGGTGGATAACAAAACCACGCGGCATTACTACCGTGAAATGTTAGCCGAGGTCAGGCTCTTTGATGATCAGGTTGGCAAGGCAGTTGCGATGCTCAAAAAACACAAGCTTGATGAAAATACGGTTCTGATTGTTTTAGATGAAAACGGCGTTGGCATGCCTGGTGGCAAATGGACGACCTATGATTGGGGTGTCCGCTCTGCCTGTGTGATGAAGTGGCCAAAATCCTATCAAGCGAAGTTCAAGACAGACGCAATCGCACAATACTGCGACATCCTGCCAACCATGATCGATGCCGCAGGTGGTGAAGTGCCGGAAAATATAGACGGCAAAAGCCTGCTGCCAGTAGTCAAAGGTGAAACCCAAGAGCATCGAGAGCATGCCTATTTCCTGTTTAACAATCGTGATGACAAAAAAAAGGGTCCGCACTTTTCCAGCCGTGCGGTGACCGATGGCCAGTATAAGCTCATCTGGAATCTAACACCGAAAAACATGTACGGCATTGCGGCAGTGAGTGGCATCGATTTCGGTAAGCACAACAAAGGCTCAGACGTTCCTAAGATCTACGGGTCTTGGTTAGACTCAATGAAAGAGGGGGGCGCGCATGCCGCCAAGATGATTAAGCGCTACCGATTACGACCAGAGTATCAACTCTTTGACCTAAACAAAGACCGCTGGGAGATGAATAACCTGGCAGAAAATCCTGAGCTAAAAGCTAAGCTAGAACAGCTCAAAGCTTCCATCTCTGCATGGATGAAGCAGCAGGGAGATGATGGGCACCTCACGGGAGAAGGCATCAAATATGCAGAGACAGAATTTGCAAAATAGAAACCATAAAAAAACGAAAATGAGAAACATAACATTATTATCCCTCGCTGTTACCTGCTTGTGCGCAGCGATACCCTGCCTTGCCGCTACTAAGTCTAACAAGCCCATTCCGGTTCGTGTTGCTTCCTATAATGTCGAGTTCGGCAAAAACGCGAGCCCCGAACAGATTGGTAAGATGTTCAAACCCTACAAGCTGGACATCATCGGCTTTGACGAAGTGCCAGATGGCGATTGGACGGCACGTGTCGGCAAGGTGCTGGGGATGAAACACAGCTATGTGGGCAAGATCTCATCGGCTAATCACAAGGATAAATACAAATCGATACTCAGCAGGACACCCCTAGAGGGCACCGAAGAATATGAACTCACGAGCAAGAGCCGCGGCTGGAATCCCGCATCGGTCGTTAGAGCCGTGACGAAGATTGACGGGGTGCCACTCGCCTTTTACTCGCTGCATATCTGTAAATCGAAGAAAAAGGTGGGCGGCCATGCGCATCGCCTTGCAACCACCATTTTACCTAAGGAGTCAACCGAGCGAGTAATCGTCGTCGGGGACTTCAACAACAACATTGGCGACGCGGCCATGAACACGATCGAGAAAGCTGGCTTTATATCCACATGGAGCGACCTGAAGATCGACGTCTCCAAGGAGTTTACCTACAACGCCTTGGACCCCAAAAATAGCCTTGGGGTGATCGATCACATTTTATACAACACCTCGGCTAAAGCCAAGGTGACAGAGGGAGGTATTATCGAACTCAAGAAGCCTCTCTCTGACCACAAACCCATCTGGGCGGAGATCGTATTCCCTCGATAAGGTAAGAAGGTGACCGCCTGCCGCTGGTGGCGGAATGGTGAATAGAGAATAGTGAATGTTGAATTCCAGCAGGATGCGCTCACTTGCAACTCGAAATCTCAACTCGAACTGCCGCATCGCGGCATCCCTCATCGCCAAAGGCTTGCTCTTTCACTTGCTTTCATTTCTCGGGCTGAGTCGGTTTAAGGACACCCTTGCGGTAAGCCTCACCAATGGCGGCGGGGGCGTTGGCGACATCGAGTTTTTCGTAGATGTGTTTGATGTGGTAGGCCACCGTGGTGATGCTGACGCCGAGGCGCTGCGCGATTTCTTTTTGCAACAGTCCTTCGCTTAGCAGGATGAGCACCTCCGTCTCACGTTCTGATAGGGCTTTGCCGATTGTCTGCACGGCTGGCTGATTGCGAAGTTGGTTCATCAGATAGCGGGCGATCTCGGGGGTGAGGGCCGAGCCTCCAGAGACAACGTTTCTGATTCCATCAAGGATTTGATTGAGAGTGGATGATTTCAGCAAGTAGCCTGAGGCACCTTCGTTCAGGGCTCGGCGCACCTGGGTATCTTTGTCAGACTGGGTGAGCACGATGATTTCCGCTGTGGGTGCGTAGTCGAGGATCCAGCGGATCATTTCGAGGCCCTGCATGCCGGGTAGTTTCAGATCGAGCAAGACAATGTCTGGGGCTATCTCAGATGGTGGCTGGAGGCTGCGCAGAGCGACTTCCGCAGTGCCGAAGGATCCTGCCAGCTCCATATCGGCTGTTTGTTCAAGCGCGCTGGTGACCGTTTCCCGGTAACCGGCGTGATCTTCGATTAGCATGACTTTGATGTTTGAACTCATAATATGGATAACTGGAATGATTAAAATGATAGCGGTGGTAGGCTTGCTCAGAGGGCAGGGGGCTGGGCTGGGCTGGCATCAGTGGCATGTTTTTGCCATGGCAACCACCTGCGCCATCTGCTGCTGACCTTGAGCACGATGCAAGTGCCCCTCGTTGTGGCTTGGCTGACCCTTACCCGGGCGTTGAGCAGGCGCGCTCGACGTCTGATCGACCTGGGCACGATCTCTGACTTATCCTTGAGACCCTCGCCATTATCGGCGATGGTGAGAGTAAGCCCACGGTGAGTGAGCTGCAGCTCGATGCGCACCTGGGTAGCGTGCGCGTGGCGTAAAATATTGATCAGGCATTCCTTGTGGAAGAGTAGGATGTCCGTTATTTGCTGTGGTGAAAAACGCGGTGTGTGATTTCCCCCCACCACGGAAAATTCATAGTCAATATCGGCGAGCAGCTTGCCCGTGGCCCGCTCCATGGTCACGGCTAGATCAGAGTTGGCGGACTCCGCCTCCAAGGTGTATATTACGGCGTGCGTGGAGGCAGCACTGCGATCGGAGTAGAGCCGTATCCTGTCTAGGAGAGCGGGCAGCCGCTCAGGAGTGTGTAGCGCCTGCTTCGACAAATCACTGAGCAAACCGATGGTGTGCAGGTCAGCACTGAGCTCATCGTGCAGATCGGCAGCAGTACGCTGCCTATAGCGGTTGAGCTGCCGGTTGCGCAGCAAACGCCCGCCTAGGTAGGTGATGATCAAACCGGTGGCGAGTAGGGCGACGATCCAGGCTAGGTAGCGCAGCTTAGCCTGTTGCTGATCGTAGCGCCGTGCTAGCTCGGTAGCGAGAGCTGGTCGCTGCCGTTTGAGCTCATGCCCCAGAGCCAGCTGCTCCAGCCACTGACGCAGAGGTGGAATCCGGCCATACGCATTGCATCCATCTGTGAGCAGCTGGTCATTGTTTGTATGAGCAGAGGGTGGGCCCGCTTCGGCTGGCTTGCCCAGCGCTACGTTTTTGCCTTCAGAAAAAATCTCAATCTCAGCAAAGCGAACCCTCTGAGAAAATCCGGCAGGTTGATTGGCTTGCAGAACTTTTAGGCGGATATATCGGTGCAGAGAATTTGGCAAAGCTCGCATCAAGACAGGGCCGATATCGTAGATCGATTGCTTGCGGAACTCGAGCAGCTTGACCTTGTCTGAAAAATCGGCCTCATTGGCTCCTTCTATGATGAAATAATCTGGAAAGCCAAACCCTTCCGGCACGGGTGCTGGAGCTAGGTTGCCCATATTTTCGGCGTGCAGATGAATACGATTCAAGGGGTAAGCAGCTCCCAGATCAATGTCGATCGAGGGCTGGCCGTCGGGCTTGCCACGATATCTAAAAGAATTAGCCTTGTTTCCGCTGCCGGAATCCATCCGGTAGGGCATAAAACCGTCCGTCAGATACTGCTTGCTGCGTGAGAGGCCTTCCTGCTTGCCGACGCTTGATGAGCTCACTTTTTTATTCAGTGCCACATTCTCTGTGCCATCGAAAACGAGCAGCTCGGAGAACTGAACATTGAGCCGGTCATTATATTTCCGTTTTGACATCACAGAGACTTCCAGCCGCACCCATGATGCTGTGGTATTGCAGGATACCGCCAGAGGAGCTTGGCGAGGGTTCAGCTGACTGGTTTCATCAAAAGAAGCGATTACGGTCCCCTCGGAATCCTTACCCGTGCCAGCAATGATCTGGAAAGATATTGGAAAACTGTAAGCACTGTATCCGTGCGCAGAGTCATGGCCGATGGTGGGGACTACGATGATTTGATCAATACGGGTTGGCTCTGCCAGATCCACCTGCACCCACTCCCGCTGATGGGCGGTAGCGTGCAGCTGTGACTCGTAGCCGATCGAGCCGACCCCGCCCCTCATGCGCACCTTCGGCAGTTGTGCTAATTGATCATCGATGCCTCGCAGGCGGTCTTCGAGCTGCTTGAGTGATAGCGACGCCAGTTCCGGTAGCGGCTCAGCATCCGTGGTGGCAGCAGCGCCAAAACCCACAACCGGCATCAGCCAGAGCGCAAACACCGCCAGCAGACACCACAGCGGACAGCGCAGCAGGTCATGAGGGGCTGGATAAAAATTCTTCAAACACATGGGCAGTGGCTGGCGGTGGGGGGCAGTGGCTGGCGAGAGTCTCGGTAATAAGGCCAGATGACGCTACCCTCTAAAGATAGGGTAGTGCGATGACAGAATTAAGATATTAATATAAAGTTATACCCCGTTGGTGACATCACCGACAACAGCTTAGCAGCGCATACAGCCAAGGCAAACAGGCAAGTCGTAGCGGATGGCAGCGGAAACAGTCTAAAATTCAAAAATTCAAAAATACAAAAAACCCAAAACCAAATACACCCATGAAAACTAAAATACCACACCTCATCCTCGCGCTGGGCATTTTTGCCGCGCAACCCGCAAGTGCTGCTCTGGTCTTCCAGATGGATTTCAACGATGCCTATGGCAACGAATCACTGTTGGACCGGGGCACGACCAGTGTGACCGGGACATTTTCAGGTGGCTCTGCCTATTCAACGACCTACGCTCCGTCCAATGACGGCGGATATTCCGGCTCGTTTGATGGATCGAGTGGTGCGGCAAACTTCGGCGACATCAACGCGCTCGATGGGCTCAGCACCATGACGATCACCGCCTGGATCCGAATGGACAGCGCAGGTGAAAGTGGCTCGGGCCGAATCGTCCAAAAACGTAGTGGTATTAGCTCTGGCTTTGAAACCTATTACCACGGCACGGATAGCGAGCTCGAGTTTGTCGCCAAAGGCACTCCCGTTGCCAATGGAGGCGGCTCGATTACCTTCGGGGACTGGACTTGGATTGCGATTACCTACGATGGCACGGACGCGACATTCTATACCGGTGATGGCACGACACTTTCGGCAGCCGACACGGCAACTATTTCCAAGGGATCACTCGGCTCAAACGGTGTCTCGCTGCTCATCGGAAATATTGCTGCCGATTCTCGAACTTTCGATGGGCTGATCGACAATGTGCGGATCTACGACAGCGTTGAAGATGCCGCATCGTTGACAAGCATCATGCAGTTTAACGATGCGTTGTTCGTCCCCGAACCATCCTCCACGGCTCTCTTAGGCCTCGGAGGCCTTGCCCTTATGCTGCGCCGCAAGCGCAGCTAATGAGCGATGAAGGATGAGCGATAGCCGCGCAGCGGCGACAACCAAGAACTAAGAACTAAGAGCCAAGAACGAGGAACAGCCGCAAAGCGGCTAACATCAACTTCAAAAAACCGTCGTGATCCACGGCGGTTTTTTTTGTCCTCATCTCTCCATTTGCATGAGAACTTGTCAGGCGAAGCTCGATGCATTTATCGCCTTGACGGTGTCAGACAGGGCACGAGGATATCAAAATAAATCTGGTAAATGGAATCACTGCGAACTTAGCTACAACATCTCACTCAACAAATGATGACCCCATTCACACGCTCCTTTATCCTGTGCCTCCTGTCCCTGTCTTGGACGATCGGCTCCCACGCCGCCGAAACGGCTGCTGCTGACCGGGAAAAGCCCAACATCATCCTGATTATGGCTGACGATCTTGGCTGGAAGGAGCTCGGGTGTTATGGCCAGAAAAAAATCAAGACACCGCATATTGATCGTCTCGCTAGCGAGGGCATGAAATTCATGCAGTTTTACGCAGGGTCGGCGGTCTGTGCGCCATCACGCTGCAACCTACTGACCGGGATGCATGGAGGGCATGCCTACATCAGGGACAACGGTGAAATCAAGAACAGCAACCCAAACAGATTTGGCGGTCAGGCACCCTTGCCGGCATCGGTTCCCAATATCGCCAAGACGCTCAAGAAGAAGGGCTACGCAACCGGCTGCTTCGGAAAATGGGGCCTCGGTGGGCAAGGCACAACAGGCGATCCTCTCAAGCAAGGCTTCGACCGCTTCTATGGTTACAATTGCCAGCGCAATGCACACAATCTGTATCCGACTTATCTGGAGGATGACGACCAAGTCCACGAGCTCAAAGGTAATGCACGCAAACAAACGGGAGAACACTATGCGCCACAATTGATTGCCGATAAGATGCTGGACTACGTGCGCGCCCATAAGGACGAACCGTTCTTTCTGTATTATCCCACTGTTCTACCTCACCTGCCGCTTCAGATTCCGGAAAAAGACCTAGCGCAGTACAAAGGCAAGTGGCCTGAGACACCCTATAAAGGCGGATCCTATCAGCCGCATGATGATCCAAAAGCCTGCTACGCCGCGATGATCAGCTTCATCGATGGTCAAGTCGGCCGACTGACGGCCTTGCTGAAGGAGCTCAAGATCGACGACAATACCCTGATCCTGTTCACTTCCGATAATGGTACCAGCTTTCTAAAGCCACAGGTCGACTACACCTTCTTTGATAGCGTGGGTCCACTACGCGGCCTAAAAGGGCAGCTTCACGAGGGCGGCATCCGCGTGCCGATGATCGTGCGCTGGCCTGGCCGAATCACGGCGGGCACCAGTAATGATCTCATAGCCGCCCATTATGATCTGCCGGCGACCCTCGCTGAGATCGCGGGCACGAAATTTGATGCTCAAAGCGATGGCATCAGTATTCTTCCCTCCTTGCTCGGCCAGGATGACAGCCAGAAAAAGCATGACTTCCTCTTCTGGGATTTTGCCGGCTATGGCGGCCAGCTCGCCGTTCGCATGGGGAAATGGAAAGGAATCAAACAGAATCTAAAGAAGAATCCCAACGCGGCTCTGAAGCTGTATAATCTGGAAGAGGATATCGGTGAGAAAAGAAATGTGGTGGAGAAACATCCAGACATCGCCCAACAGATGGAAAGCATCATGCTCGAGCAACGCACCATGCCCAGTATTGAGAAGTTTCGCTTTGGGAGGTATTAGCCGCCGGGCCGCCTGCGGCGGAATGGTGAATTTTGAATAGTGAATGTTGAATTCTAGCACGACGGATTCACGAAGCCTGATAAGAGCTCACGCCAAGACGCTAAGAATTCTGTGGATACAAAAAACCCCGCCGTGTAAAGGGCAGGGGTTTGAAAACGAAGAACAAGGAACGAAGAACCAAGAACAGCCGCCGTCAGGCGGCTCATCCTTCATCGCTCATTAGCTGCGCTTGCGGCGCAGCATGAGGGCGAGGCCTCCGAGGCCGAGGAGTGCAGTCGAGCTTGGCTCGGGTACGAACACGAAAAACATACCATCGCCCTTGTTAAGAGTCTGATTAATGAGAGGGTAAAAATTCGAAAAGTCGATCGCCATTGCTCCAGTCACGTCAGGCGACCCTGCAAATGACAATGTGTCTCCGTTATTAGCAAGGCCGTCCATAACCACAGGATAAAACTCATTTCCGTCAAATTGGAAACTGTCGATCAACGTCGGGCTCCCCCCGGTAATGCCGGTAGAGGTTAACGTTATGGTATCGGTAAGGGCCCCGCTGCCGAGGGCTGCAAACGTGGCATAATCGAAGCCATCGTTCCTCGAGCGAAAGCCCGTTTGCCGAACGCTCCCGGACCCTGAGGCACTGAAACCGATCTGCTCGGCTGTATTAGTTCCGCCACTGCCGCCTGCAGTCGCAGTATCACCACTCACGGTAATGATCGTGCTACCCGGCATGCCTTTGGAGAAAGTGAAGACCAGAGCGGCACTTGCAGACTGTGCGGCATAGAGAGATAGAGACAAGGCGAGGATGAGGTGTGGGATTTTCGTTTTCATGGTGTGTCTATGGTTGGTGTATGATGGGGTATTAAAGAGGGGATTTTCAGGTCGTTTATTATAGGTATGTCTGGGGTATGTATCTTGGTCACTTTAGATGACTTTTAAGTTATTTACTCTGTTAGAGCCACTTAGGAAAAGCGGGCAAGCACGAGAAAAAATAGGTATGCTTTTCAATATACCCAAAAAATTTGATTTAGCGAGGGGAAAATGAGTATTTCTGTTTGTTTTTCGTAATATTAAGCGTTTATTGATGTTTTAGCTCATCAAAACAATAAAAAAACTCCTTTCACAGACGAAGAAACCCCCGCCTTGGTAACGGCAGGGGTTTTTGGAAGTTGGAGCCGCTGGGGGCGGCTGTTCTTGGTTGGCCGCAGGCGCACTCCCCACTTAAACTTGAACTGGCAACTTAAACTGCCGCCGCAGGCGTCTGCGCAGAGCTAAGGCTGCTCTTCCCCGTAGATGAGGAAGTTGTGTTCATCGACGAGGATGAAGCGATAGGTAGTAATACCCTTGGGGATGGTGGCGGTTACGGAGTAGCCTTTGTCTTTGATTTTGGCAGGGTATTTGACACGGATCTGGGGTGCTGTGGTGTCAATGCCGGTTTCATTTCTGTGTTTCTTCTGCGGCGCATCAGTGCTTGGCAGATAGATGACGTGGGCTTTGGCAATGGCTGGGCCTTTGGGGTCAATGGTGAGGCTCGCCTGCTGGCCGGAGAGGGCAGACTGAGTGATAGTGGCAGCTTGCAGGGTGTTGCCTTTGTAGGTGGGGTTCAGATAAGGGCCTTGCGCGTTATGGGCTTTGAGCTCGGCATTGAGTTTGGATGTGAGGCCTTTGGCCACCTCTGCGTATTCAGGATCGTTAATCAAGTTGATGTTCTCTTCGATGTCTTGCCGTGCGCCGTCTTTGGAGAGGCGGTAAAGTTCGTAGCTGCCGGCTTGGGCGTGTTGGTAGAGTTTGAAGTCTCCTTCACGAATGGCGGACTTCATGCTTCCTCCGCCGTGTGGATAGTGCCAGAACAGGTGGGTTCGCTCTTTGCCTTCAGTATTGACGATCTTTTTATTTGATCCTGTGAGGACCTCAGAGATGTCTAGGCCGCTGAGTCGCTTTTTTTGATCAGCAGCGATGCTCGATGCAGTGACCTTGAGGATAGTGGGGAAGTAGTCGAGCTGGTTGACCAGTCCGTCAAAGCGGCTGCTCTTGGTGACTCCCGGGCCTGCCACTACCATGGGCACGCGCACTCCACCTTCTTCGGTGTTTGTTTTGCCATACTTGAGCGGGAAGTTGTCGGAGATGGTTTCTTTTGCTTTCTGTTCGGCGCCGCCGTTATCAGAGCTAAAGAAGATGTAGGTGGTCTCGATAAGTTTCTTGCCGGGGTTACGGGGGTCGTCGGTTTTTTCCAGATAGTCCATGACGCGTCCCAGACTCCAGTCGATGGTGGTGACCATGGAGGCGAAGTAGGGGTTTTGCTGACCCGGTAAGGTCATGTCTCCCGCTGTAGATGTTGGTGGGAAGGGCTGGCCCATTTTATCACAATAATATTCCAGCAGTTCACCATTACGGGTGAGCACGGGCCAGTGCACCATCCAGTGCCACATGTTGAGGAAGAAGGGCTCGCTCTTGTTGTCAGTCATGAACTGCAGTGCGGACTCGGTGAGCTGATCGTAGGGGTAGGAGATTCCGTCAGGTTTCTTGTCGCTGAAGGGGAAGTATTTTTCCTGACTCAAGGGATACTGTTTGTCTTTAGCGGTGGAAAAATCTTTGGTGCGATCCTTCATGCCTCGATGCACGCCGCGGCTATGATCGACAAACTCAAAGCCATAGTTGTCGGCACTGGGTCCGATATGCCATTTGCCGACGTGGCCGGTTTTGTAGCCGTTGTCTTTCATGGCATCGGCCAAGGTCAAATGATCGAAGTTGAGGTGTTGATCAAGGTAGGGCGAGAGAAACTGTTCCTTGGGTCTGCCCTCGGTAACTTTCCCCATAAAGACATGCGTGATCCCGAGCTGTGCCGGGTGCTGGCCAGTGATGATGCCCGCGCGGGAGGGGGAGCAACTCGGCGCGGGTGAATACGCCTGGGTGAAATTCATGCCCATGGCAGCGAGCTTGTCCAGATTGGGCGTCTCATAGGGGCACTCATCATCAAGGTCATTGAGCCCGACATCTTGCCAGCCCAAGTCATCGACATAAAAGATGATGATGTTGGGTTTCTCCAATGCGAAGGCAAGGCTTGCAGTCGTGGTCAACAGAGAGAGGCTAAAAAAGAATCGTAATAGGTTCATAACGGATGAGGCATTAAATTATCATATTCTTAGCAGGCTGTGCTATCCCTATTTTTGAGGAGCTGAAGAAGGTGCATGGTTCGGCCGTTATCAGTGAAGCTGAGGTAATAGGGTGCTTGTCGTGGATGAAACGATTAGGAAAAGTCGGATTTATGCATGTTTCGTACGTGTTCATTTCATTTGCAAATGATCGGGATGTGTTAACGTATCCCTAAGATATGAGCGATAAAGACAGCAACATGGATTTGGAAGAGGGCTCCTTTGCGGGCATGTCCCGCAGGGGATTTATTCAGGGTTTGACGGGGGCCGGCTCGTTCCTGGGTATGGCTGGTCTGGGAGCTCTTACAGGGAATGCCAACGCGGACAACGCACCCCGGGACGCACAGGGAAACATCATTCCAGGATTTGAAAAAGATCAGCAGGCGACTACCGCCGCCCAAGGCTGGCAGCCTGTGTCGGATCGCAAAATCAAGGTGGGCATCGCCGGCTATGGTCTGTGCCAGTTTGGAGCTGCTTTCTATTACCAGAATCACCCGAATGTCGAGGTGGTTGCGGCCACCGATCTCGACCCGAACCGCTGCGCCCAGCTGGCCCAGCGAGTGGGAGCCAAGAAGACCTACCCGTCCTGTGAGGAGATGATCAAGGACAAGGAGATCGAGGCCATCTACATCGCCACCGATGCTCCGAGTCATGCGCGCTTGGCGATCATGGCGCTCAATCACGGCAAGCATGTTTGCTCGGCCGTGCCCGCCGTCTTTGGCTTCGAGGCAGAGGGTCAAGCGGAGGATCTTTTCAATGCGGTCAAGAAGAGCGGTATGAAGTATATGATGAACGAGACCTCCACCTTCCACGCGGATCTCTACGCCAAGCGGATGCAGTATCAGGCGGGTGCCTTAGGCAAGATCATCTACTCGGAAGGCGAATACTACCACGACTTCGGACCGAATGGCCTAGCTGGATACAACCCGAAGACGGGCAAGGTGGACAAAATGGGATGGAGAAGGGGATTGGTTCCGATGTGGTATCCGACGCACTCGGCAGCCTACTATGTGTCCATCACCGGTGGTCGCTTCACTGAAGTTTCAGGGCTTGGCACTGCCGGGCGCTATCCGGAATTTCAGGCGGAAAACAATGCCCATAAAAACCCCTTCGGCACCGAGGTCGCGATGTATAAGACCAGTGAGGGCGGCATTTCCCGCATGGCGGTGAGCTGGGATATGAAAAATGCCCACGGTGAACAAGGCCGCGTCTACGGGGAAAAACCACACGATCCGAAGATCAGTGGTGCACGCCCTGCGCTACCTCCCGGTGTGGGTGGCGGTGGCCACGGTGGCTCACACGGACAACTCACCAACAATTTTATTGAGTCGATCTTGTTGGATAAGAAGCCTATTGTGGACGTATGCGACGCACTCAACATCACCATGTCCGGAGTGATTGCGCACAAGTCCGCGCTCAAAGACGGCGAATGGATGAAGATTCCACAGTACGCGCTTTAGCCGGCAAGCAGTTGATGCTGCGATGTGCTACGGCCCTGCTCTGCCTGTTCCAGCCGGTGCTCGCAGAGCCGCAGGTCGTAGCTGGGAATATACCCGAAAAAGTGCCCGACTTATTTACGAGCCAAGGTTGTGCTGCGTGTCACCATTTGGAGCAGCCAAGCATAGGCCCGTCGATGGCGGCGGTGGGAAGTCACTATGCCAATGACCCGAAAGGCATTGAAACGATTCTGCACTCCTTGCAGATGGGAGCCAAGGGTAAGTGGGGGCAGAACGAGATGCCTCCGCAGTCTCACCTGACCAAAGAGAACGCCGAACAACTCGCAGAATGGATTCTCACTCTCAGGAAGAAGGAGGAGCGCGGCGGCGGAGCCAAGGCAGGTGGGTATGCATCTGAGCCCGCTTTCCATAGTCCTTTGATTTTCGAGAAACGCGTGGGCACGGTGGTTGAGGTGGGCGATGCTCCAGTGGTCTATCGCGTATACTTGCCCGGGGCCTCATCACGTGTGATCGCTGTTGGCTTGCCTCAGAAACTTGGGGGGATTTCCTACGCCTTTGATGCCGCGGAGTGTCGGCTACTTTACGTCTGGAGTGGTGGTTTCCTGGACATGGAGAAAGCCTGGACGGGCTTCGGTGGATGGTATGCCAGACTACTGGGTGCAAAAATCTATCAGGCGCCAAATCAATTTCCGCTGAGAATCGGCAAGCTTGATGATACGGGAAAAAAGCAGGAGGTCGCATTCAAGGGCTACCGTTTGGTGCGAGGGCAGCCCGAGTTTCTCTATCAGGTCGATGGTCAAGACGTGACTCACCGCATTGTCTGCCAAGCGAAGCCACAGGGGGGATCAGTGAGCATCACGCATCATTTTTCCCTTCCGGGCGTGGCTGAGGAGGTCTCGTTTCTTTCCGCAAAAGAGCATGTGCACTATCATACTGAGGACGCCACTTGGTCCTCGGGAGTCTTGCTCGTGCACCCGGACAAGCGAGCTGACTTTTCCATCTCCATCTCCATCAATCTCAAGCCGTGAAACGTATCACCATTCATATCTTCAGCGCTGTTCTGTTCGCGGCTGCTACGCTGCGGGCTGATGAGCACTACCGAGTGGAGCAGGTGGAGGTTCCGCAGGGTATTGTGATGGAAGTGTCTGGCATGGATTACTCCCCGGATGGGGTTCTCTATCTGGCGACTCGACGCGGAGACGTCTGGGCGCGGAAGGATGGTGCATGGCAACGTTTTGCCCACGGCTTGCATGAGCCGATGGGGCTGTGCATTGGCAGTAAGGGTGAGGTGTTTGTGTCCCAGCGGCCGGAGATCACTCAGCTCATCGACGAGAATGGGGATGGGGTGGCGGATTTGCACCGTACGATTAGTGACGAGTTTTCCATGGTGCCGAATTTTCATCAGTATACTTATGGGTTGGTGCAAGATGATGCTGGCAATCTCTGGGGCACCCTTTCAGGAAGTGGGAAAACGAACCCTGAGGGCCGCCCGGCAAGTGCCAATGCATTCTCCTCTGAACCCTACCGCATGTGGTCCTACAAAGTGACCCCGGAGGGGGAGTTTGTTCCGTGGTCGTCGGGCCTGCGCACGGCTAATGGCATCGGCATGAATGATGAGGGGGATTTGTTCGCCACGGACAATCAGGGAGACTGGGTAGGGAGCTCCATGTTGCATCACCTTGAGCAGGGAGTCTTTCACGGACATCCGGATGCCTTGCGCTGGGATCCACGTTTCAAAGACAAGGGAGACCCGACCAAGCTGCCTATTGAAGAGCTTGACCGGCTGCGCAAAATGCCGGCGGTGTTTTTGCCACACGGGGAGTTGAGCAACTCACCGGGAGCGCCCCTCTGTGATACCACCCGCGGCGAGTTCGGTCCCTTTGCCGGGCAATTTTTTATCGGGGATGTGGTGCATGCCACCTTGATGCGTGTTGCCTTGGAAAAGGTGAATGGCCAGTATCAGGGCGCGTGCTTTCCGTTTATCAAAGGCAGTCCACAAAAAGTTGCAGAAGGTGGCGAGATTGGGGAGCCTCTCAAAGCTGGTATCTGCCGGCTCGCCTTCGCTCCCGATCACTCGCTGATGATCGGCCGGGTGGGGGAGGGTAACTGGAACCGCGGCCTGCCTGGCACCGGGGTGCAGCGGGTGGTTTACACTGGTGTGGTTCCTTTTGAAATTCACCGTATCGAGCTACAGCAGGACGGCTTCAAGCTCCACTTCACCAAGCCTCTTAATCCCGCAGACAAGCTCAGCCCAGAGCAATTTGCGTTGAAGAGCTACCACTACGCCTACACGCCCAAATACGGCTCACCGAAAATTGACCTCAAAGACCTGCCCGTCACTGCTGTGGAGATATCGGCAGATGGTATGACGGCCGCACTCCGCGTGCTAAGACTGGAGAAACGTAAAATTTACCAGTTTTCTCTCAAGGGTATCACCGATGCCTCGGGTAAAGTCCTGCGCAATGTCCGTGCCTATTATACGCTCAATGAGTTGAAGGAATAAGGGGTGGGGGCGGCCGCCCTTGATGTGGATGACCGGGTAGGGGCAGTTCTTGCCTAAGGCGATGCCGGCGCCGGAGGGAAGATCATCGAGCATCCGGTGGCGTTTAGTAAGCTCGAGTTTGGCAATCAGCTAATACAGGTAATGAAGAACATAGCTATCTGATTTGTCCCAGCCAACCACCAACAAATGCAGCGCACCATGTTTGTGCCTGAGCCTAGCTCCACCGCACTGCTCGGCCTTGGTGGCCTCATGCTCGCACTACGCAGGAAGCGGAGCTAAGTTGCTAAGCGCTTGCTGATGAAGCATGAGCGATAGCCACCTTCGGTGGCAGTTCAACTTTAACTCAAAAAAAGCCCTGCCGTTACCTTGGCTGGGTTTTTTTTGTCTGCGAAAGGGTTTTTTTATTATTTTAGTGAGCTAAAACATCAATGAATGCTTGGTATTTTAAAAAACAAACAAAAGTACCCCTTTTTTTCCTCGCTAAATCAAATTTTTTGGGTATTTTGGAAAACATACCTATTTTTTCTCGTGTTTGTCCGCTTCATCTAAGTGACTCTAACAGAGTGAATAACATAAAAGTCATCTAAAGTGACCAAGATACATACCCCAGACATACCTATAATAAACGACCTGAAAATACCCTGTTTAATACCCCCATCCACAAACTCCGAACCTTATATACATCATGAAAACGACATCTGATTCCCACATCGACCACACAGCAGCTCAAACTGCAGACAAGACGAAGTCCAGCTTCGTCCAACGTCATCTCGGCCATCTCGGCCATCTCGGTCATCTCGGTTTGGCCATGCCGGGTGTGCTGACTTTACTTGCCATCCTTTCAGCCGGCACTGCACAGGCGGCGAGCCTCACCTGGGATGCTGATACTGTAACCGCGGGTGCCCAAGATGGTGACGGCACTTGGAATCAAACAAATACCAACTACTGGGACGGTGCTGCCAACGACACCTACGATACCTTTGATAATATTACTTTCGGCTCCGGCGGCACGGGCACCGTAACATTAGGGAGCGCTGTCAGGGGCGGCGGTAATCACATAACATTTGCTAATGACTACACCATCGACACCAACGGGTCATATATCGGGGGGCAGGGGAACAACACCATCCGTACTAAAGCAAACGTGGACGCGAGCATCATCGGTAGCGGGGAATTCCGTATGTATGTAAATCCTAGTTTGCGCACGGAAAGCGGGTCCACCCTTACAATGGACGCAAAGATAACCGAAGCCAGCGGAGTGGAGAACCTCACAAAAACCGATGTTGGCACCCTCATCCTCAATGGTGCCAACACTTACACCGGCACCACCTTCATCAACGGCGGCACGATTGTTGCCGGGGTCAATGATGTGGCGGCAACCTCAGGAGCCCTCGGCAATGGTGGTAACATCGACTTCGGCAGCGGCACCCTGCAGTATGCCACCGGTGTCACTCAGGACTACAGCTCACGCATCGTCAACAGCACGAGTGCGATCGGTGTTGATACCAACGGCGAGAACGTCAGCTGGAGCACTGCGCTCGTCGCCTCCAACAGTGGAGGCCTGACCAAGGAAGGCGACGGTACCCTGACCATTCATGCTAACTCACAATACACCGGTGTAACCACGGTCAACGGCGGCACCTTGGAAATGCTCGCCACTGCTGGAAGCAACGCTCCCGGTTCTGACAGCTACCAGATCAACAACGGGTCCACTCTGTTTCTGAATGATACAACAGCCTCCAATATAGTTATGGCCACTGGTAGAGGCGATATCACATTCGGCAGTAGTCTTACCGGCGGCACTTTACAACTGAACGGCAATACCATCTTTCGTAATCAAACCATCACGACCACCGGCGGAGCAAAGAACTTTGTCAGCGGGAATTTTAACTTACAGAATACACGTTCCATCGCCTTCGACACTGCGGTGGGAACAGACAGTATTGACCTCGAGGTCTCGGCCTCTATTTCCAGCGGGGATATCATCAAGAACGGCGCCGGCACCGTGTCCCTTAGAAATAGCGGGAATAACTTGCGGTTTCAAAATGGCGCCACTGGAGATCCTAACACGGTCACCATCAACGCCGGTGTGCTCGAGCTCGGAGGGGCAGGCCGGTTGGTAAGCGGAAACTACTCAGGCGCGATCAACAACGACGGAATCTTCCGCCACAACAGTACCAACGACCAGACCCTGAACGGTGTGATCAGCGGCACGGGTGCGATCGAGAAGGACAACAACAGCACCCTGACCCTCACCGGTGCCAACACCTACTCGGGCAATACCACCGTCAGTGCAGGCACATTAACGCTTACTGGCACGACAAACAATATCAGCTCTAGCGCAATTATCGACGTTACCAGTGGTGCTACGTTGGATGTCAGTGGTCTGTCCAGTGGATTTGAGCTCGCTGGCGGTCAGAAGCTCAGCGGATCCGGAACAGTTGTTGGTGATATGACCATCGGTAGTGGATCTGTGCTTAGCCCCGGCAACTCACCCGGTACACTCAGCCAAACTGGTGGCCAGACATGGACAGATGGAGGCACCTACCTCTGGGAAATCAATGCAACGGCTGATGCAAGCGGCACTATTGGAACGGACCCCGGCTGGGACTGGATCGACATCACCGGAACCCTCGACCTCATCAACCTGGGCACAGGTGGCTTCACCATCGACATTGACTCCCTGACTTCTGGCAACGTCGCAGGTAACGCCGACGGCTTTGATAGCTACACCAAAGCAGATGGAATATTCGATTACAGCTTCATCATTGCCTCTGCCTCAGATGGCATCACCGACTTTAGCGCTGATAAGTTCGTCTTCGATTCAAGCGGCTTCTCCAACGCCCCAGGCTGGGACTGGCAGATTAAACTCAGCGGCTCTGACCTCGTGCTTGAGGCCTACGCCGTGCCAGAGCCTTCCTCGACTGCGCTACTTGGGCTTGGAGGCCTAGCTCTGATGCTGCGCCGCAAGCGTTCATAGTCTGGAGGCTCCCTGCTTCAACTTTAACTCTCAAAAAGCCCTGCCGTTACCACGGCGGGGTTTTTTTGCCCTTTTGTTAAATAAAAGTGAGGAATAATAGCTGCGCCAGTGTATCATACCCGTATATGAAGATGGAATCTATGATCGCCAAATTCCTTGCGCTGGCTTGCACTGCACTTGCTCTGTTGAGCTGTAATAAGAATGGCGGTGGTTCTGGTGCGGAAGGTGGTAGTGGCCGACCGGCAGCTCCTTGCTGAGGCGGTGGGCGATAGGGCGTGAGTTTCACGTCAGTAGGATATTTTGAATGATCCGCACGCCTCTAGTGGTATTTGGTGGGGTTTTTTGGATTTTTTATTCTATTATTCTACAACTACAGAAATAAATAAGGTGGATTGATTGCTCTTGGCATTATTGTTGATAAGCTTGGACTAAGGGCTGGCCAAAAATAGCTGAGGACTATCCGATGGATTCGGAGCCAAAATAGGGTGCCAGTGCCTCAGGGATCCTGATGCTGCCGTCTGGCTGCTGGTATTGCTCAATCAGTGCCACATAAAGGCGTGGTAAGGCTGTGCCGGAGCCGTTCAGGGTGTGGCAGATCTGGTTTTTGCCATCAGCATCTTTGAAGCGTAGGCGCATACGGCGTGCTTGGTAGTCGCCGAAGTTGGAACAAGAGGAGACTTCGAGGAATTTGTCTTGGCCGGGTGACCAGACTTCGATGTCGTAGGTCTTGGTGGCGGAGAAGCCAATGTCGCCGGTGCAAAGCTCGATGACGCGGTAGTGGAGGCCAAGTTTTTGCAGGATCGCCTCAGCGTGACCAGTGAGTTCTTCCAGGACTTCGGTTGATTTCTGCGGCTCGACAATCTGAACAAGCTCGACTTTGTCAAACTGGTGCGTGCGGATAATTCCGCGGTTATCACGACCAGCACTACCTGCCTCGCGGCGGAAGCAGGGGGTGTAGGCGGTCAGCTTGACCGGTAGCTGGTCACTAGCAAGTAGGGTGTCACGGTAGAGGTTTGTTACGGGTACCTCTGCGGTGGGGGCAAGGAACAAGGCGTTGTTCTCGATGCCATACATGTCATCTTCGAATTTAGGCAGCTGACCAGTGCCTTCCATGCACTCACGTTTGATGATGTGTGGCACGTTAACTTCCTCGTAACCGTGCTCTTGGCTTTGGGTATCGAGTAAGAATTGTATCAGGGAGCGCTCGAGCCGTGCTCCTTGGCCTCGGTAAACAACATAGCCAGAGCCTGTTACACGGGCGCCGTCTTCGAAGCTGAACAGGCCGTGCTTCTCAGCAAGGGCAACATGATCGAGTGGCTCGGCAATATCGGGCTTCTGTCCCCAGACACGTAGTTCAGGATTGGCATCCTCATCTGAGCCCAATGGGCAGTCATCATGCGGGACGTTAGGAATACTCATCAGTAGCTCGCTCTGGCGGTCAGCTGCTTTTTCGATTGCGATATCGAGCTCGGCAATTTGCTCACCAAGCACGCGGACTTGCTCTTTGATTGCTTCTGCTTCGTCTGCTTTGCCTTGCCCCATAAGAGCTCCGATTTGCTTGGAGAGTTGTTTGCGCTGGGATTGAAGACCTTGTTGGTCGGTTTCACCTTTGCGGCGTGTTTCGTCGCATGCTAGCACTTCGTCGATAAGCAGGTGGGCCTCTCCTCCTCGAGTGCTGAGGCGGTTTTTGATGGTGTCGGCGTTTTCGCGGATGGCTTTGATGTCAAGCATGGCGGAGGATTGATAGCTGGTTTTTGGGTTTTTTGAACCGAGAAATTCACCAAAAGGGTGAAATTTTATCTCATTTGGTATTTGGCGTTGGCAGACGAAAACCTAAAGTGCTCCTGATGGCAGCAAAGAAAATAGGGTGGGCGACGCTGTGCGCCAGTTTAGCAAGGATGATTTTGCTTAGCCGTAAGCTGAGGCGAAAGGTGCTGATGCAGCTTACAGTCGTGTTGGTTTTAGTCGTCGTTATCGGTGCTTGGCCACTTGCGAGTTGGTTAGCCAGCAACGTCTGGTTGTTCCTAGTGTGGTGGGGGATTTGTGTGTTCTACGGCCTTATGGTTATTTTACTCTCTCTTTATGATATGCTTTCTGTGTTCAAAGAGGTGAGAGAGGCAGATGACGACTAAGTTTGTCGAAGCCTTGCTTATGTGAGCTGGAGCGCGACGGCCTACTCGACATGCTGCGTCGTTTCGGGAGCGGGACTCTCTTGACTTGGCTGGCTCGGGCGACTGTTGCGGGTGGCAGGCTTGGCTAGGATTTCAACGTAGACGCTGTCGTTGCCATCATCGCAGACATCACCAATGGCTTTTGAAACCGCGGAGACGTGTTGCTCTGTTGCGGTCGCTGGATCTGGGCCGACTTTGCAATCAAAGTCCCAGAAATCGACTCCTTCGGGAAGTTTCTTGCGGCGCTCACGCTTGATGTACTTGCTCAGTTCTGCACGAACGGAGTCGACGAGGCGAGCAGGTTTTATCTTAGGGTGTGTCAGAGGAAATGTTTTTTTCATGAGGGGGTGGGGGATTGCTGAATCATGCCTCGCGGCCACAGCATTTTTTGTATTTTTTGCCAGATCCGCACGGGCAGTTGTCGTTGCGGTTTACTTTGACGGTAGGTCTGCGAGTTGGCAGATTGATTTTGATCTGCTTGCCATCATCAGCGGGGGTCATTGCGAGGTTACTGGTGTTGCCTGTTTGCGCGATGTTAGCCCTTGAGATGCCTCCTGCTGCTCCTGCAGTTTGTGCGTTTGCATTGGCGTCGCTGGTGAGCTGCTGTGGCAGGCTACGCATGAAGTTCTCAAATTGTTCGAGGTTGGTCGTAGAGCGGAATAGGTTGCTAAGGGTCTCATTCTCAATGCTGGCCATCAGCACTTCAAAGAGTGAGTATGCCTCGTTTTTGTATTCTACAAGTGGGTCTTTCTGGCCCTGGGCACGCAGGTGCACGCCTTCGCGAAGCGCATCCATGTTGTAAAGGTGCTCTTGCCATAGTTTGTCAATACCGGTCAGAATGATGTGACGCTCCAGCATGTCGAGCATCTCAGGATTTTCCTGCTGCATCTTCAACTGGTAGGCTTGCTTTACTTTGCTGACTAAGAATTCAGCGTTGCCCTCGGTGTCGCGGTCATGGAAGCCACTATTTTCGATGGTGAGTTGAATAGGGAAGGTGGAGTTGACCCAGTTGAGTAGCTCGGCGTAATCGGGAGCACCTTCATCACGTTCTTCGAGGTAGCCGTGCACCGCATCTGGGATTGCTTTATCAATGACTTCATCGATCAGCTCGCGAGGGTTCTCCGAGTTGATGACTTCGTTGCGGTAGCCGTAGACGACTTCCCGCTGCTTGTTCATGACATCGTCAAAATCAAGGACGCGCTTGCGCCAGCTGTAGTTGCGCTGTTCGACACGTTTCTGGGCAGTTTCGACAGATCGGTTGAGCCATTTGTGCTCAAGGGCTTCGCCGTCTTCCATGCCGAAGCGTTGCATCATGTTTGTCATGCGCTCAGCAGCGGCAAAGTTACGCATCAGGTCATCTTCAAAGGAGATGAAAAATTGAGACATGCCGGGGTCTCCCTGGCGTGAACAACGACCGCGGAGCTGGCGGTCAATACGGCGTGATTCGTAGCGCTCGGTCGCGATGACGAAGAGTCCGCCTGCTTCGGCAACACCCGGAGCGAGCTTAATATCTGTGCCTCGACCAGCCATGTTAGTTGAGACAGTTACCGATCCTTTTTGTCCGGCGTTGGCTATGATCTCAGCTTCTTGGCGGTGATACTTGGCGTTGAGAATACTACAGGGAATTTTGGCGCGCTTGAGCATTTTGCCAACCAGCTCGGAAGCGTCGACAGATGCGGTTCCAACCAATACAGGCTGACCGCGATCATGTGCCTCTTGAATTTTGGTGACGACTGCGTTGTATTTTTCCCTGCGGGTTTTAAACACCTGGTCGTTATGATCGATTCGGATGTTAGGCACATTGGTGGGAATGGGTAGAACGTCGAGTTTGTAAATGTCGTGGAATTCTGCTGCTTCGGTTTCAGCGGTTCCAGTCATGCCAGCGAGTTTTTGATAAAGCCGGAAGTAGTTCTGAATAGTAATGGTTGCGTAGGTCTGGGTTTCCTCCTCGACCTCGGCTCCTTCTTTGGCTTCTACTGCCTGGTGTAGGCCGTCTGACCAACGGCGTCCTGGCATCTCACGGCCGGTGTTTTCATCAACGATGATGACTTTATTGTCGGTGACGACGTATTCGACGTCCTTTTCGTAGAGGCAGTATGCTTTCAGTAGCTGTGAGATGGAGTGCATCTTTTCCCCTTGGGTGTCTAGACGCTCCTGCAGTGCTTGTTTGCGAGTAGCACGCTCTGTTTCCTCCATGGAGAGGTCGGCATCGATCTCGCCGTAGGCCGTGCCGAGGTCAGGAAGGACGAAGGCTTCAGGATCATCTGGAGAGAGGTATTCGCGACCCATTTCCATGAGGTCAGCATCGTGTGCTTTCTCGTCAATGGTGTAGTAGAGCTCCTCCTTGATAGCGTAGAGGTCACGCTTCTGCGCGTCTTGATACATGGAGAGCTCGGTCTTCTCAATGAGGCGACGAGTATCGGGCTCTTCCATGAAGCGCATTAGTTGGCGGTTACGCGGGTTGCCGAGTTTGATCTTAAAGAGCGCGCGCCCCGCACCGACTTCGTCTTCTGCCTCGAGGCGTTTTTTGACCTCCTCGGCGAGTTCGTTGCAGAGTGTGCTTTGACGTTTGACGAGCTGCTCGATGAGTGGTCGATAGCGGCCGTATTGTTCGATGTTAGATACGGTGGATGGGCCAGAGATGATGAGGGGCGTGCGCGCCTCATCGATCAAGATGGAGTCGACTTCGTCGATGATGGCAAAGTAGTGACCACGTTGGACTTGTTCTTCCTTGGAGGATGACATGCCATTGTCTCGCAGGTAGTCAAAGCCGAACTCGGCATTAGTACCGTAGGTGATATCGCACTGATATTGCTGGCGGCGAAGTTGGGAAGGTTGCTGGCTCTGGATACAGCCAATGGTGAGTCCGAGGTATTTGAATACGGCGCCCATCCACTCGGAGTCTCGTTTGGCGAGGTAGTCGTTCACAGTGACAACGTGTACGCCCATGCCGGTGAGGCCGTTGAGGAAAACAGGTAGGGTCGCGACGAGAGTTTTTCCTTCTCCGGTTTGCATCTCTGCGATCATGCCGCGGTGCAGGGAAATGCCTCCAATGAGCTGAACGTCGAAGTGGACCATTTCCCACGCGATTGGTTGGTCACAAACCTGGATGGTTTGTCCGCAGAGGCGGCGAGCAGCGTTTTTGACTGCAGCAAATGCCTCAGGCATAATTTGATTAAGATACTTGGCACGAGCCTGATCAAAAAGATCTTCCTCAACCGCACGGAAGGCGGCTTTGGCATCCTCAATGCTTTCGAGTTGTGGTGCTGCAGTCGGCAATGAAGGAAACTCCTCACGCAGGGCATCGAGGCGCTGATTGATAGCGACAGCCACTTCTGCGAGTCCACTCTCGTCCATAAGTTGGAGTTGGCGAACAGTTGCTGTCTCTAGTGGTAGATAGCGGTGCAGGTGATTTTGCCATGCTTTGACTCTAGCGATTAGCTCGTCATGAGAATCAGCTTGGTAGCTTTCCTCGATGCGGTTGATGTTGGCAACGACAGGGCCAAGGCGCTTCACTTCGCGCTGGTTCTTGTTGCCGACTATTTTCTGAAGGATCCACTTAAGCATAGAAATTGGGGCACGGGATTTGTTGTCCGCGCGGAGGGCTTCCATACACCTAGGGAGCCCCTATGGCAAGGGGATTGAATGGTGAATGGTGAATGTGGGATGATGAAATATCTGCGGCGGCGGCTTAGCCCGCATCATCACTCTGAATCCTTGATTTCCCGCAGTGTTTTAGGATTTTTCTGCAGGTGATTGGTCAGAGAGCGGATCGCCTCAAGCGTGGCGCGAGAGATGTGGTGCTCCATGCCTTCGACATCTCGATAGATGGTATCTTTATCAATATCGAAAAGCTCGAGAAAGCGGGTCAGGGTTTCGTGGCGGTCGGTAATGGCTCGTGCTATCCGCATACCCTCCTCGGTTAGCGTGGTGCCTCGATATTTGACATGGGTGACAAGGCCCTCGGCATCCAGCTTTTGGAGCATGTTGGTGACACTAGCTTGAGAGATTTGCAGACGCTTGGAGATGTCGATTGGGCGGGCGTAACCTTTTTCCTCGATGAGGTTGAGGATTTGCTCGAGGTAGTCATCGCGGGCGGTCGAGCCACTAGTGCGGTGACGGGTGCTGGAAGCATCGGGCATGCCCAAAGAAGACAGGAATAGGATCAGGGAGTCAAGAAACAAGCGGAGAGCTCCGTGCGGGCTGGGTTTTTAATTGAGGGTTTAGCAAGGTGATCTGAAATCTTGTATTTGCCGTGGCCTTGCTTAGCATGCTGGATATGAATGATCCTGTATTAGGAAAACTGAAGGTTGGTGGAGCTAAAGGTCTTGGTGTCAGCGGTATGATGCTAATAGCAGCCAATCTAATTCCTTTGGCAGGGGTATTGGCATGGGATTGGAGTGTTTTTCATGTGGTGGTGGTTTACTGGCTAGAAAATGTAATCATCGGAGTGATCAATGTGCTCAAGATGATCACCTGCTCGCCGGATCCGAAGCAGATCAATCTCAAGGGTAAGCTCAAGACGCGTATCAGTGAGAAACTGTGCAAAGTTGATGATGAGGAGCTACTCAAGGCCACCGCGTTAACGGATACGTTCGAGAGGAATCAAGGCAAGCTGTTGGCAATCCATCATTACTCTAAGCTCTTTTTTATCCCGTTCTTCACCTGTCATTATGGGTTTTTTTGCCTTGTGCATGGTGTCTTTGTTTTTGCACTTTTGGGCAAGGATGAGCTCGGTGGTGGTTCCATGTTATCCAGCGTATCTCTATTTGAAGAATTCGGTGAGTTGCTAGAGCGTGCCATCGTTGTGGGCGGCTTCTGGGCAGCTCTTGGTCTGATGGTTAGTCATCTGTTTTCCTATGTTTTCAATTATCTAGGTAAGGGGGAATTCCGCAGAACGGCAGCACCTATCCTCATGATAGCTCCTTATGGCAGGGTTGTTGTGCTCCATGTCGCCATCCTGTTCGGTGCCTTTGCTGTCATAGCGCTTGGAAGCCCGCTGTTCCTTCTGGTGATTATGATTGTGGGCAAGACCATGCTGGATCTCGTGCTTCACCTACGTGCTCACCGCAAGCTATTGGCTAATAACTAGGCCGGTGATTAATCTGAAAAGAATCGGATATCCATTCTTTTGGAATCTTTCTTCGGAGGGAAGATCAGCACCATCTCACGGTTGCTGGCATGGCTAAATAGGCGTGTGCCACCAAGCACCTTGCCCTTGCTGCTCCTGACCACAAAAGGGGTGAATTCTCCGCCTTTCGATAAGCTGAGTTTTTTTACCGTCGGTTGACCCGGTTTGACCGCAAATCGCTTTTTATTGAAGTCGACCACCAAGGGCACACTGGCAAAATTAATGAAGCGGTAGCTGCTATCGGGGAAAGCAGACTCGGAATCATCAATGCCATAGAGCTTCAGAGGTAGTTGGCCTTCTTGCTTGGAGCCGTTGAGACCGACGAAATAAAGCATTTTTTGTGTGTTAGGAACGAGTGAAGCCTTGCCTACTAATAGGTAAGGCTGCTCGGGGTCGTCGTGCTCAATGAATAACTCGAGTGCCTTGGCCTTGGAGAGCGGGTAAGGGAATGATCTTCTGCCGTTTCTCCAGATGATCTCGATGAACTTGGTGCCGTTGCGGTAATAGAGATTCTCATAAGGAATCTTAGAAAGTGCAATGGCGGTGAAAGCCTTGCCCGTGTAGGGTTTTGGTTCGCGGCTATCGCTGCTATCGGCGGGTTCCTGGGCGTAGGTGAGGCTGCCAGAAATGAGGGCGGTAAGACATGCCAGTAGCAGGGTGGATCGGAGTGAGCTCATGAAGGTGAAGTTATACTTCGCTTTGATCCAGCCAGCGGAAGCTACGGATTTCAAAACGTCGGCCGTAGGTCTGGTTGATGGTATTGAGCGTAGGGGTCTGGGAATCATCATCCCAAGGTTCGTTGTTATCCGGATCCGTCTCCGCGTCCACATACTCGGGTAGGCGCTGCACCACGGCCTCGCAGATGGCTGATGCGATGATGTTGTCATCGGCATCCCTGACCTCACCGTAAGCACGGATGCGGAAGGTGTCGGAGCGGGCGCTAAGTCTAGGGGCAAGAGGCAAGAGGATATTGGCCTGATTGATCTCCATCGGGACCCCGGTGGCGTTGTTTCTGTTGCCTAGATAGTCGCCTCCAGCATAATCAAACCCAACAAACTTTCTTGTAGTCCCTGCATTGTAGTTGGGTTTCCTGTCTGAGGTCTGAGATCTGATTCCCGTGCTTTGGTCGCCATTGATTCCGGCCTGCTCGATCGCCTCCTGAATCGCCCCCAGATAGGCCCGTGGATCGGTGTCTTCCACATAAGGGCCAGTAGTGGGATCTTTGTCTTCGGCGATACGTCGGTTGACGAAGTCTGAGATACTCATGAAGGGGCCGCGGGCTTTGATCTGGTTGACAATCTCAACGGCGAGGCCGGTATCATCTGTGAGGTCGTTGGCTGTGTCATTATCATCCCAGATTTGATCATCGGTGAGGCGAGAGAACTTTTCCCAGCCGTTGTTGGAGCCAATGTTGGAGCTGGTGTCCGATATAGTGCTGGAAAGTGGGAACGGAGTACCTGCTCCCGAATCCGTGGTGCCCTGGGCTGACTCAAGGGCGAGAGCTTTGTTACCTTGAAGGAAGGCTCGCCATGCTTGCACGGAAGTGGAGTTCACATTGAATGCTCCCTTGATCAGGCTGTAAGCCGCGGTTTTTTGGTAACCGTCGTGATTAGTGCTTGTGGGTGCAAGTTCGGTGACAATGTCATCCGAGGTTTTTCCTGAGGGAACATGTGGCTCCAGTGCCGGGTTGGCCTGAGCTGTGGCAGGGTCAACCGTTTGCGTCGGGTCATCCGGATCAATGCCGTAGAAACGCTTCAGAGTTTTATTGAGCGATCCTCCGGTGGCATCGTAGCCTGATGTGCCAATGGTATATTCCGGCGCAATGCCCGAGAGATAATAACGGTCAAACAAGGCATCATTCACCTGCCACGACACATCATTAATAGTCTGGTTTGTGCCCCATCCGGAGTAAATAGAATCTTGCGGAATGTATGGCGGTTTCCAAGAGTTTCCAATGGCGTTAGTCGGCTCGAAGAGTCTTACGCCTATATTGGCACCAGAGAGCTGAACCAGGGAATGCATGGGGGCCTTGGGAATATCAATCAGCGGCAAGTGCCTGTCACCCTCGTTCAGAGAATAATTCTTGCCGTAAAAGCCATTATTGCCGCTGTTCCAGGCATCGATATCAATACCCACATCCTGCATCAGGGCATTGATATTATCTTTACATTGTGCTAGGATAAAGAGGTTGAGCGGTTTTTTAGCGTTGCCCGCCTCGACCCGGGTTCTGACAATAGGAGTTACATTCAGCTGTGAGAAAACCTCCATGTCTGTCTGTTTGTACCACCATGGAGGATTTCTGTGGTAACAATCGGTTGGCAGAGTAAGCATAGTCATCATAGCAAATGAGCTCTTGGATGCGAGATCTTGGAAGGTGTAGTTTATCCCCTGAAAAGCAGTAGGCCCCCAATCGAGGTTCGGATCTAACCCAGAATTACTTCGCCCGCCATAATGGCGTATTCTAAATCCCGAACCTCCCAAATTTTTGCCAAAACTGGCTTTCGTGGTCAGTTGGTTAGCATCGGTTCCCGGAGCAGGAAGATGGGTCTCAATAGTGCTTCCTTGGTTCCATTCACTGCCTGTGTGTCTGGTATTAACCTTCAGGGAAAACGCCGTATCAATCGTGTGTGATGCTCTCTCACTGCTGGGGACACTGACCTCCCCCCAGACATAAGGGTTAACTGCATATGGAAACTCATGAAATTTGATGCCTGAGTCATTATCGTAGTTCATACCGGGCTCCAGCTTATCATGGAGTTCATTGGCATCAGCCCCCCTCTCTCCAGAGGGGGGGGAATAGAGCATCACTTCACCCGGCTCCATGGTCAGGCCACTAATGAGATAGCTCACGTCGCCGGCATTAGCCGCATCACCTATTTTGTTGTCAGCGTATCGGGCAAAATTAGTATCAAGGGAGCCATATAGTTTTGTAGTGGTATCTGGATAAGTGTGCACAAACTTGAACCCGCCGTGAAAACCCAATGTCCAGTTGATCGCAAATTTGTCAGCGCTGATGTGCGTATTGTAGGGGTTCCAGATAATGAAGAACGGATCAACCAGCAGTTCTAATCGATTCGCTGCATCATTATACTTCAAGCTGAAGATGACATTGACCCCGAGTAATACGGGGGAATAGTTGGCCCTGACTGGCCGGTAAGAATACACCGACCCGTTACCATCGGTTTCCGAACTGACGGAGGAAACCCCATACGCAAGTCGTTTATCGGCCCGAGTTTCATATGCATTCCATAAGGAATGCACTTCGATGAAATTTCCGTATCTAGGATTCCCATCAGCCGTTTTGCCAAGGTGTGTGTTTTGGTTCGGAAAATACGCACGCGCACTCAAAGCATGACCACTACCTGAAGTTTTCATACGCTTGTAGAGGTTTGCATAGTCCCTCAATAGCCACCAACTCGGACCCCGCAGCGTGTTTGTTGGCTGGAGTATGTGCTCAGAGAAGGCATTGCCGGCGCCTGGAGTCCCGGCAACTGAATCGGCGCCGTAATCCCTGAATAGATGGCGCGCGTAGAGAGGATTAGCAGGATCATTATTGAGGAATTCTTGAGATTCGCCAGGCATTGGTATTGGACTGGAGAGCAGGTCGCCATTGGCAGGATCACCGACAAATTCTGCCGTCTGCTGGTTGAAGAGCGTTGCGCTTTCCGATTCCGCTGTATCATCCATCTCGAAGGCGAGCGAGAGGTCGCGGCGCAGGCCGCCTTTTTTGACATCAGCGATCACGCCGCGCACGTTCATTGCCATGTTGTGGCGGTTGGCCTTGAGCCATTCGCTATGGTCTGCTGTATCTGCCATTACTAGAGGCATATCGGCCGGGCTGAAGGATTTTTCCAGCTTATCAATGTAGCCGCTACCGCTTGCCAGCGGGTGACTGACCCCCGTGGCAAAAGGACCAGAAAAAACGGAGTGGTCAGGACCGGGTGCGGTTGAGAGCCGTGCGGCCTGCTCACGGTCAGCATCGGTGAAGCTGCCTTGGTTCCATGCTAAGTCGACTTTGACTCCCTCGTCCTCTACCCAGTAGGCGTAGTAGGAACTGTTGCCAGGAGTAGCCGTTGCGACTTCCACCTTGGGAACCTTGACGGTAGAAGCTGGATCCGCATTACCTGCTGCATCGACCCCTTCAAAAATAGCGAAGTCGTCGGCAGCTGCGGTGCCAGCATTAGCGATTGTATCAAGCTGATTTTGGTCTCCAGACACGAGCCAGCGTACGAAGGTTTTGTTATCAGGGTCTGCGGGGCTATAGCCATTTGTATTCCAGACTCCGAGCCAGTGCTTTCTACCGTCTGCAGCAGTGGTGCCAGTGGCGTAGGGGTTTGTGGCAGAGCCAAGAATCGTCGCCGTCGCTGTGACACGCTGATCTGGCCCTGCTGCTTTTTGTAATTCACCGAGGGCGATCATTAATGCCATACGGGCATTGGCGCGTGCCATTCTATCAGCATCATTGGCTCCTCCACCTGAGCTGCGCTGCTCAATAGTTGAGAGGCTCAGCATGCCGATGGCAATCAAGGTCATCAGTACCATCATGCTGACCGTGGCCACGAGGGCAAATCCCTGTGCATGATGATGGGCTGACCGGTTGGATTGAGAAATGGTGTAGACCTGCATCCCTCTCTGCGCACTAGCAGCTGAGCTGATCATCCTGCGTGTGTTAATTTTCATGGTGCTGCGTTCGGGATATGAATCATAAAACTCGATCAATTCGATATGATGTATTCACAATGTATCACAATAAAAGGGGGCATGTATATCCTCATTTCTAAGGGTAGGCGATGAATGAACCATTATTGCTATGAATAATGTAGGCGTCCAGGAGTCACACTTTTAACAAACGAAACGTTTGGTGATGCCGACTTTGATAAGGGACTGTATCACAGGCATCGGCGGTGCAAAATAGTTCCCTCACCCTCATTTTTGAGGGCACGGGCAAGTGCTATAATTCTGAAGGCATCAGACTTGGCCTTCAAACTTTAAACTGGCCAAAGCCCGCCAGACTCAGTCTGAAAAGAATCGGATATCCATTCTTTTGGAATCTTTCTTCGGAGGGAAGATCAGCACCATCTCACGGTTGGCAGCATGACTGAACAAGCGGGTGCCGCCGAGCACCTTGCCCTTGCTGCTCCTGACCACAAAAGGGGTGAATTCTCCGCCTTTCGATAAGCTGAGTTTTTTTACCGT
>ENA-UOYH01000073-UOYH01000073.1-marine-metagenome-genome-assembly--contig:-NODE-73-length-45444-cov-4.954108_pt1 | contig 45444 bp, 36 predicted proteins | sample MGYA00238175_ERZ767261 | MGnify/ENA primary metagenome ERZ767261 (study PRJEB28946, sample SAMN06267185) | marine metagenome | isolation source: Columbia River Estuary | place: USA:Columbia River Estuary...
GAGTGGTTTTGGCGCAGCGAGTGGTTTTGGCGCAGCGAGTGGTTTTGGCGGAGCTAGAGGCTTGGCGGCTAGTGGTGCTGGTGCGGGAGGCAGAGCCTGCCCGGTGCCGCCTCCTGTTGGCTGTGCGCTTGCAGGTTCGTTGGCACCTAGCTGAGAATCAACAATGACGTCTTTTGGGTTCACGCGATCCATTGGTATGGTGACCGCTGGTGGTGGCGTTGACTGGACATTGAGTTGTGTTGCTTGAGAATACATCGTGTTGACGACTGCTTCTGCGGTAACTTCGGCCAAATTGGGTATCTTAATGGGAGTGGTGTGGCCTTGCATCGCCATTTTTAGTGATTCTGCCTCTTTGGCATCGCGCTTCATCCATGGGAGCTCTGCAAGATTGGGTTTGTCCTTTTCGAAATTGCCCCAAATCTTTTCTTTGTCATCGACCCAAAGTAGGAAGTGTTCGAGATCGGCATTGACGAGGCTCGGGTCATCGGCAAAAGCCGCACCATAAAAGCGAGCTGCTTGCATGACCATGCCGTAGTGCATGAGCGCATTCGCCACCGCTAAATTCTGCACAGCCTTTCCTTTGTTAAGCTCTTGAATACTGCTTAGTAAACGAATGGCTTTACTGGGTGCTCCCTTACCAAGCACCTTGACAGCAAAGCCAAGCTCAAGGTCGATAGATGGTATTTCCGGAGCATCCCAAACGATCTCGGCGGCTTCTTTAGTCTTGCCCTCGTTGTAGAGAATTTGCGCCAACTTCTTTCTGCTCTCCCAATCGTCAGAATTTTTTTCTACAAGTTCGCGTAGATAGGATTCGGCTAATTCTTGAGTGTTGGCTTGGTCTGGCATGATAAGGTTTATTTCGAGGGGGAATCATTCTAATCGTGTTTTGTCTGCAAGGTCTAGAACCTTTCACGCAAAAATGAGCCCAGTACAAAAGTGTATGTGTAATAGCGACAGCTAATAAGGAGTGTGATCTGCAAGCTGAGCTTGAGCGATTAGTCGGATTTTTTGGTCTCTGCCGGCACAAATTTCAAAATGGTACCATTGATGCAGTATCGCTTGTCCGTGGGGGTGTTGAATCCCTCGCCAGTAAATACATGTCCAAGGTGAGCATCGCAGATGGCGCAGCGCACTTCAATGCGAGAGCCGTCCGGGTCCACAATCGATTTGACGTTTTTCGCTTTGGAAGGATCATAAAATGATGGCCATCCACAGTGGGAATCGAATTTTTCTTTCGATGAAAAAAGCTCTGCATTACAGCCTACACAATAGTAAGTGCCAGCCCCTTGTTTTTTAAATGTTTGGTAGACTTCCCCATTAGGCCTCTCGGTGCCAGACTTGCGAGCGATGTGGTATTGTTCGTCAGTGAGTTGCTTGAGCCATTCAGCATCTGTTTTAATAACAGGTTTTTGTGGTTGTTCTGGTGCTTTGTCTGCTGTTGCCATGGGTTGCTGTGTTTGAGCTTGGATCATAAATGTAGCGCTCGCTATGCCTGCGATTGCTAGTAATAAAATGCGAAATGAATTCTTCATATATAGGTGTGACGTCTTAACACTACAATTATTCCTCGTCATTGAACATTTGTCAAATTTCCCCGCACTCTCATCTTAGTTGCCAATGCCCAAAGGCAAAAAGATATTCATAAGCATGGTTAGAAAAAAATTGGTGATAAGGATGGCGAGTGAGGAGTATACCATCGCGCGAGTTGTTCCTCTGCCCACACCAACCGCTCCTTGATTGGCTTTGAGTCCTTGATGGCAGGAGATGACGACAATCAAAACTCCAAAGACCATGCCTTTGATCAGGGCGATGTAAATATCGCCAAGCTCGGTGTGCATCATGGTGTGGTGGCTCCACCATGCCTCAGATACACCAAACGTCTGAGTGCCCACTATCCAGGCTGCACCAATGCCCAATGCCGCAGCTTCTGTGATAAGTAAAGGGACGGATATCAGCATGGCTAAAAAACGGGGTGTCACCAAATAGTCTATGGGGTTCACACTCATAGATCTCAGCGCATCGATTTGCTCGGTAACCTTCATGGTGCCTATTTCCGCCGCCATGGACGCTCCGACACGGCCTGAGAGCATGATGCCGGTGAGGACGGGCCCAAGCTCTCTGAGCATACCGACACTGACGAGAGCTCCTCCCATTGATTCCATCTGTAGCCCGCTGAGCTGAAATAATCCTTGGGCGGCGAGTACGGCTCCAACAAATGCACCAGTAATCAATACCACCGGTTGGGAATTGAAGCCGATTTCGACAATTTGGTCAAAAAACCGCCGCCACCTGGGTTTGCCACGCAGAAGCGATTCCGCAATATCGAAGACAAGCCCGATGAGTTGACCGAGGTAGTCGTTGATCCACAATGCTGGGCGCCCCATTAATTGCAGTAGCATAGAGCTATACTACGGGTGAATGTGCACCAGCGAAACATCAAAATGTATCAGTTTGATGAGGTCGTTCATGTAGGGATTGTGTTGTGTGTGGGCACAAAAATACCCGTGTCACCTGGGTGACACGGGCTAGATTGTTTGAATTCAGCGCAGAATAGCTCTGCTACCAAAATTCAGGTTAATACTTAGAGGGAACCTTTGAGGCTGGAGGAACACTTAAAGCCAACAGTTTTGGAGGCTTTAATTTGCATTGCTTCACCAGTCTTTGGGTTGCGACCCTGACGGGCTGCGCGCTTCTTGACTGCGAAAGTGCCAAATCCAATGAGTTGGACTTTTCCATCTTTCTTTACACCAGTAGCAATGCTGCCGAGGACAGCTGCAAGTGCATCTTCTGCGCAACGTTTAGTTGCATCATTCCCTAGGGATTTTTGAACGGCTTCGACGAGTTCGGATTTATTCATAACGCCCTTCTTATGTGCTTATGAATTGATTCTGTAAAGTTAAATAATAGTTAATTTCCCCTAGGGAATGCTTGACTTGAGCGATGGTTGGGGTTGATCGGCATGCTTGGTGCCAGATGTAAGAATCCCTATTTAATGGGGATGAGTGGCTGTTAGAATCTGTTAGTATAGGTGTGGGCGGGGATGAATCATTGACGAGCGCCTCGTGCTGTGCCAGAACAGCGGTGATGAAAGTTGATGGTGACGGAGTAAATGTTATCATCAATCGTGCCGCCGTTTCTCTTAGATCAGTAGCCGCAGCTATGCCGTTGCCTAGTCTTGTGGGGCGGGAGTTGTCGGATGCTGCTGCAGCGCAAAGGAGAGGTTATTTTTTGCCAGATGAAGATGAGCGGCTGCGGGATGTCTATGCAAGGTATCTAGCTTTACGCCATACGCTCATTGAGGTTGTTGGCGAAATTCAAGGGGTCATGGATCATTTGGATAAATTGAGTGATGGTGGGCAGGATGAACATCTGTGGGATATGAGGCTGCGTGCATTTGTTGTTGGCTTTTTGGCTGCCGCTATGCTGATGCGTGCGGCTTCTTTTATTGTTGATTTGGTGGCTCGGCGGTCTGTTGTCAGAAAGAAGCTGGATGAGCCCGAGCCTCGATATGGCATTCCTGGGAAAAGCTTTGCCATGATTTACAAAAGCTTAGGGTCGCATCGAAGTATGTGGCGCTTCTTGTCAGCGCTGCGATTTTATAAGATGCATGCCGAAGATATTGCGTTATTGGCGGAAAATCCTCAAATGAAGGATCTGGTTCAGTATTTGGATGAAGAGGTGAAATCGATTCGATGCAGTAAACGTGGTCACATAAGCCGCAAATTGCTTTATCGTGTTTATTCCCTAAAACGCCGCCATGTCTCTGGATACAAGAAGGTGATGTTTCAATTGCTGAAGCTTAGCGGGCAAGTGGTTTCAGAAATGAGGCAGCCGTTCGTCAAGTCTGCTGGGGAGGGTAAGCGAGTTCATGCTGATGTCCTGACAGAGCTGAAGCCTATGCTGCGTGCAGGGGATGTGTTAATTACGCGTCATGATGATGCCATGAGTAATTTGTTTTTGCCGGGGTATTGGCCCCATGCAGCTTTATATATAGGAGATGCTGAGGAGCGTAGGGCGCTCGGCCTGTCGATTTCAGAGCCTAGACTGGAGCTGGAGCCGAAAGACGAGGCAGTGGCGGGCTACCATTTTCTTGAAGCTAAAAAAGATGGCGTGCTATTAAGGTCTATTGAGGAGACGCTGCACGTTGATGCCTTCATGGTGCTAAGGCCACAATTAGCAAGAGAGCATCTTATTGAGGCATTGTCTCGTGGGTTAACACATGAGGGCAAGCTGTATGATTTTATGTTTGATTTCCGGGTTGCTGATCGGATGGCCTGCACGGAGGTGATTTACCGCACCTATCACGGTATTGGGGATGATGATCATGCGGTTTGTTTTGAGTTGAAAAAGCATTCAGGAAGACCGTGTATCTCCGCTGAAGACCTAATCGAGCAGGCGCTAGAGTCTGGGCATTTCAAGAAGTTTGCAGATTTCGGTGTTGAGGCTGATGTGCTCAGAATTACACCCTAAATCACTGCGCTCTATCTGCTTGCGGTGCAATCACTTGCGCGTCTTCAGATTTAGTTTGTGAAAAATTTCACAAATAGTCTTGCAGAGCAATGGTCTGCAAGATATGTCCCCTCCGCCCGGTTAAATATAGACACCCATTTCAACCTTTTCCATGGCCCAGCTATTCTCAGTGCGCATTTTCATTCCAGTTCTCCTTCTTTTACTGTCGGGGTCGGCCTTCGCTGCCGGTGGCCATCAATTGCCATTGTATCCAGAATCGCCATTTTCAGATGGGTCTGGCTTTACCTGGATTTCAAACTCCATGATCATGGTATGGCTGGCAGCTGCCATCATTGTCTTGTTCTGCCGGGCAGCGACCAAGAAAATGGCCCTAGTTCCGAGCGGCCTGCAAAACTTCGCCGAGTGGCTTGTTGAAAGTCTGTATGATTTCTTCGGTAATATTCTAGGCGAAGACCTCGTGAAGCGGACCTTCTGGTTCTTCGGTGCTACATTCTTGCTGATTCTTGTAGTTAACTACCTCGGCCTCATCCCCGGTGTTGGCACTATGGGGACGACCGATGCGCACGGCCACTTTAAGGGACTCCTTCGTGGCGGTAATGCTGACCTGAACATGACCGCGGCGATGTCGATTACCTTCTTTTTGCTCTGGCTTTACTGGTCATTCACCGAGATCGGCGTGAAAAACTTCTTTGCGCACATCTTCGCCCCGCAGGGCACATTCACCGGCTTCATGAAGATCGGCATGATCGTCATGTTCTTCCTCGTTGGTATCCTTGAGGTGGTGTCTATCTTTATCCGCCCAGTAGCGCTCAGCTTCCGTCTCTTCGGTAACATCTACGGTGGTGAGCAAACTCTCGAAGGCTTGATGGCACTGGTGCCAGAGAAGTTGGCCTTCCTGCCAGCGCTTCCTTTTTACTTCATGGAGTTGCTCGTCGGCCTAGTGCAAGCACTGGTCTTTACGCTACTTTGTGCCGTCTTCCTGAAACTCATGTGTAGCCACAGCGAAGAACACTAACTACTTTTGAAAGTCTGACCATGGGCAAACTGTGGGGGCTTTCTTAAACCAACAAACAAAACCAACAAACTAATACAATGGCACTCAAAGCAATTGCAGTCGGACTCGCCGCACTCGGTGGTGGAATCGGAATCGGAATCCTCGGATCTAAGTCAGCTGAAGCCACAGGTCGTAACCCTGGTGCAGCTACTCCCATTCTCGTTATTTCCATCATTCTTGCAGCGCTTATCGAGGGTCTCTTCATCCTCGCAGCATTCGCTGTTCAGTACTAATTTAGAGATAATTTAGTAACAGCGGATCTAATCCAACTTTTATCAGGTGCCGTTCGGCACAGTCGGCGGCACCTGATATATCTCTTCTACCTAACTTTTTCTCACCATGATCTCAATTATCGCAGCAGCCGGAACCGAAGCAGCCTCCCCAGGCTTCCTCGAGACTTTTGGTGTAAACTGGCCGTTTTTCATCGCTCAGCTCGTGAACTTCATCATCGTGCTTTTTGTGTTGAAAAAGTTCGCCTTCGCCCCGATTCAGGAAATGCTTGAGCAGCGCCGTAAGCGCATTGCCGAGGGTGAAGACAAGTTGAAGCGTATCGAGCAGCAGCTTGCTGACTCGGAGCAGCGCACCCAAGAGGCTATCGATAAGGCCAATGCAGACGCCGCTCGCCTCATCAATGAGGCCAAAGAGAGTGCCTCATCACTTACAGAGAAGAAAGCCCAGGAAGCCATTGCTTCTGCTCAAGCTATTCTCGCCAAAGCCGAAGAAGCCGCTAAGGCTGAGCGCAAGACCATGACCGCCGAGCTCAAGAAGGAGTTTGGACGTTTGGTCACCGCAACCACCGCCACCGTAACCGGTAAGGTTCTTAATGACGAGGACCAGAAGCGCATCAACGAAGAAGCGCTTAGCAGTGTCGATGGTTAATTTGCCTGATCACCCTTTACCGATTACCAACCACTCACCATGAAAGTTTCCAAGGATGCCGCCAGCGCCGCCCGCCGGATCTATCGCCTCTGTGCACCGGAAGGACGCCTCGATGAGGATAAGATCCGTAAAGCTTTCAAAAAAATCGCTGAGACAAAACCTCGCGACTATCGTGCGATCATGCACTCCTTGCTTAATCTCGTTCGCCTCGATGATAAAAGCCGTCAGGCACTCATCGAAAGCGCTACCGAGCTGGACACAGCAAGTCGCAGCCGCATTGAGAAAAATCTCAACGAACAATATGGTGGTGGACTTTCCTTCACCTACAACATCAACGCCGAACTTCTCGGCGGTGTTAAAATTCGCGTCGGTAACGACGTTTGGGACGGCAGCGTCCAATCCCGCCTCGATCGCCTCGCAAATGCATTTTAATGCTGCATTTTAAAGACTCTACAAACTTCAATCTGATAACTTCAAACTAACAACGCTATGAGCAGTATCCTCCAGGAACTTGAACAAGAAATCGCCAACGTTTCATCGTCGGTGCAAAAAAGCAACGTCGGCACAGTCCGCACAATTGGTGACGGTGTCGCCAAGGTCGAAGGCCTCAGTGACGTGGCACTCAACGAGATGATCGAATTCCCCGGCGGTCTTATTGGCCTTGCCCTCAACCTTGAGGAAGCCGAAGTTGGAGTCGTTCTGCTTGGTGACTCACTTCACATTAAAGAAGGTGACGAGTGCAAGACAACAGGTAAGCTACTTTCCGTTCCTGTCGGTGAGAACATGCTTGGCCGCGTCGTCGACAACCTTGGTCGCCCACTCGACGGTAAAGGTGAGATCGAAGCCGCCGATCAGTATCCAGTTGAAAAGATCGCTCCCGGCATCATTCAGCGAAAGTCCGTTTCTGTGCCAGTGCAAACAGGCATCATGTCCATTGACGCCATGATCCCCATCGGTCGTGGTCAACGTGAGCTCATCATTGGTGACCGTTCTACAGGTAAGACCACCATCGCCGTTGACACCATCATCGCCCAGGCTCAGCAGAACAAAGCTGCTGCTGAAGGTCGTCTGAAGGATCACAAGCCGCTCTACTGTATTTACGTTGCTGTTGGACAGAAGCGCTCGAACATCGTCCGTACCATGCAGACACTTGAAGAAGCTGGCGCCATGGAAAACACCTGTATTGTTGCGGCATCCGCCTCTGACTCTGCTGCTAACCAATACCTCGCACCTTACACCGGTTGCGCGATTGGTGAGTATCTGATGGATCAAGGTAAGGACGTGCTGATCGTATTTGATGACCTTTCCAAGCACGCTGTTGCTTACCGTCAGGTTTCGCTCATTCTTGGCCGCCCGTCAGGTCGTGAGGCATTCCCCGGTGATGTATTCTATCTTCACTCCAGACTTCTTGAGCGTTCCGCCCGTCTTTCCGATGCCGCAGGTGGAGGTTCCATGACGGCTCTGCCGATCATCGAGACCCAAGCTGGTGACGTTTCCGCTTACATTCCTACCAACGTGATTTCCATCACTGACGGTCAGATTTTCCTCGAAACCGACCTCTTCTACCAGGGCATCCGTCCTGCGATCTCCGTGGGCCTTTCCGTTTCCCGTGTGGGATCCGCGGCTCAGACCAAGGCGATCAAGAAAGTCTCTGGAACTACCAAGCTCGATCTTGCTCAGTTCCGCGAAATGCAGGCCTTCGCCGCCTTTGGCTCCGACCTCGATGAGGCCACTCAAGCGAAGATCGACCGTGGTCAGCGCATTGTTGAGCTCTTCAAGCAAAACCAATACAGTCCCAAGTCTCTCGAGACCGAGGTTGCTGTGCTCTGGTCGATGCAGAACGGTCACTTTGACGATGTCGCTGTTGAGCGTGTTAAGGAGTGCCAGAACGCACTTGAAGAATATCTCACTAACCGTAAGGCCGATCTCCTTCAGCTCATCGCTAATGATAAGGCCCTCACTGATGCAGTTACCGAAGGCCTCAATCAAGCCCTCTCCGACTTCAAAGCATCTTGGAAGTAATCAGCAAAGCTGATTGCACTGACACCCGATTCCTGACACCCGCCCTCCGAACACATGGCCAACCTTCGCGACATCCGCCGACGTATTAAGTCGGTCAAAAGCACCTCGCAAATCACCAAGGCGATGCAGCTTGTTGCTGCCGCTAAAATGAAGAAAGCGCAGGACCAGGCGCTCGCAGGTCGTAACTACGCGGACGAGCTCAACAAGGTTCTGACCAACCTTAAGCAGAATGTCGACGGCGATGCTCACCCTCTGCTCGAGAAGCGTGAGGGTGGAAAAACCCTGATGCTGGTCATCAGCACTAACAAAGGTCTCTGTGGTGGACTCAATACCAACCTACTCAAGAAGGTACGTGAGGAGTCCGATGAAAACACTCACTATGTCACCGTGGGGCGCAAGCTGCGCACTTCACTTGCTAAAAGCGGAGCGACACTGGTTGCCGACTTCGAGGTTAACGACCCGCTCCCGTTTTCAGAAGCTCGCCCGATTGCTAAGTTCCTTACTGATAAATTCCTCAGTGGCGAATACAATAAGGTGCAGGTGGCATTTACTAACTTCGTCACTACCTTGCGCCAAGACCCTTGGGTAACTCAGCTTCTTACCATTGAATCTGATACTCTTGCTGAAAAGCGTGCCTACGAGGGTGTAGGTAAAGATCAAGTTAATGAGACCGATAAGGAAGACGCACTCGCAAGCGACTACATCTTCGAGCCAAGTCCTGAAGCCGTTCTCGATACCTTGCTTCCTCTTTACCTTAACTTCCAAGTCTACCAGATGCTGGTTGAGTCCCTCGCTTCTGAGCACTCATCACGGATGGTTGCCATGAAGTCTGCTACTGATAATGCAGAGCAGATGGTTAAGGACCTCACTCTCGAATACAACAAAGCCCGTCAGGCAGCCATTACTTCTGAGCTTCTCGAAATTACGACCGCGCAGAAGGCAATGGAGTAGTAGACCTCTCCACATATTTATTTTTCTAACCAATCTCAAACCAACCACCAATTCGACTTATGTCCAACAAAGGAACCATCGTTCAAGTTATTGGCGCCGTTATCGACGCTGATTTCTCCAAAGCAGATAAGCTGCCCGCCATTTATAATGCCCTTGAAGTCACCTATGAACTTTACGGCAAAGAAAGCACACTCGTTCTCGAAGTTCAGCAGCACCTCGGTGACGGCTGGGTTCGTGCCGTTGCTATGAGTACTTCTGATGGTCTCAAGCGTGGTGTAGATATCACCGATACTGGCGCACCTATTTCCGTTCCTGTTGGAGCCGGTGTTCTTGGTCGTATTTTCAATGTTACTGGCGATGCCGTTGACGAGCGTGGACCTGTTCCACACGATAAGAAGTATCCTATTCACCGTCCAGCACCTGCGCTGGTTGATCAAGCAACATCCGCCGAAATCCTCGAGACAGGTATTAAAGTTATCGACCTCATTTGCCCATTTACTAAAGGTGGTAAAGTGGGAGCCTTCGGTGGTGCTGGTGTTGGTAAGACTGTGGTCATCATGGAGCTCATTAACAACATTGCTAAGGGACACGGTGGTTACTCCGTCTTCGCAGGTGTGGGTGAGCGGACTCGTGAGGGTAACGACCTTTACGAAGAGATGTCAGAAGCTGGCGTTATCAACCAAGAAGACCTATCCAAATCTAAAGTGGCCCTCGTATACGGTCAGATGAACGAGCCTCCAGGTGCTCGTCTCCGTGTTGCACTTTCTGCACTCGCCATGGCTGAATACTTCCGTGATGAAGAAGGCCAGGACGTGCTGCTCTTCGTGGACAACGTGTTCCGTTTCTCTCAAGCTGGTTCTGAGGTATCTGCGCTTCTTGGCCGGACACCTTCTGCTGTGGGTTACCAGCCAACCCTCTCTGAGGAAATGGCTATGCTCCAAGAGCGTATTACTTCAACACACAAAGGATCCATCACTTCTTTCCAGGCCGTTTACGTTCCTGCGGATGACTTGACTGACCCAGCTCCGGCAAACACCTTCGCCCACCTCGACTCTACCGTCGTGCTTGAGCGTTCTCTTGCTGAGCTCGGTATCTACCCTGCTGTGGATCCACTTTCATCTGTATCTAACGCGCTCTCTCCTGAGATCGTTGGTGAAGAGCACTACCGTGTTGCACGTGGTGTTCAGAACGTGCTGCAGCGCTATAAGGACCTTCAGGACATCATCGCCATTCTCGGCATGGACGAACTTTCCGACGAGGACAAGCTCATCGTCTTCCGTGCTCGTAAGATTCAACGATTCCTCTCCCAGCCGTTCCACGTGGCTGAGATCTTCACCGGCACTAAAGGTGAATACGTTTCTATCGAGGACACGGTTAAAGGCTTCGATGAAATTCTCGAAGGAAAACACGACAGCGTTCCTGAGTCCAACTTCTACATGAAGGGCGGACTTGACACTGTTGATCTCGGCTAGAGATTTACCCTATCATCGCCAAACTCTAATTCATCATGTCGCTTCACCTCGAAATAGTCACTCCTGAGAAGAAGATCTTCTCTGACACCGTTGAAGATGTTTATCTCCCCGGTGAGGAGGGTGAGATGGGAGTGCTGGAAATGCACGCAGCTCTCGTCACCTCACTGAAGGCTGGTGAGTTACGCTATCGCAAGGATGGAGAAGTTCACGAACTTGCCATCGGTAGCGGTTTTGCCGAAGTTACCCAAGAAAAAGTCAGCGTTCTCACCGACATGGCAATGGGCGAACAGGACATCGATGAAGCCGCTGTTGAAGCTGCCGTCAAGAGTGCTGAAGATGCGCTGCACGGACTCAAGCATGACCATAACGCTGAGGAAGTTGCACACCTTCAGGGCATGATCGCCCAGTCCATGGCTAAGCTTAAGCTCAAACGTAAGCGCCGCAACATTTAGGCGAATAACGAATCAATTTACCAACCCCAAGGCGCCTCACAGCCCTTGGGGTTTTTTCATCCTATACCATCTCCCAAAACAGAAAAGACGATTGGTTCTTTTTTAGATTGTGAGACTTGGCTCCGCATAGAAAGAAAGCTGGGATCTTTTTGCTAAACTCAGCGTTATCGCTCAGTCGTGGTGCCCACACCACTCCATCACTCTGCCTTGATCTAAGCAAAAATATCTCCAGCCTATCGTCTTTTCTGTTTTGCTTAATGGTATTGGAAAAAAGACTGTAAAAAACCGCTATTCTATGGTCAAAACGCCCATGCGTAATTCATCTGTGCGCATTAATCATAACGGGTAACCCTAATTCATGAACGTCTCACTCAACTGGCTCAAAGACCACCTCGACCTTGATCACATGTCTATTCAGGACATGGATGACCTGCTTACCTTTGCTGGAGTTGAGGTAGAAGGTATTTCGCAAAAGGGAGTGCCGTCGGATAAAGTCGTTGTCGCTCAGATCAAGTCTGCTGATAAACACCCCGATGCTGATAAGCTGAAAGTGTGCATGGTAGATGCTGGGGAGGCAGAGCTGCGCCAGATCGTTTGTGGTGCACAGAATTACTCGGTAGGGGATAAGGTTCCCTGTGCTCTTCCCGGTGCTGACCTCGGGGGTGGTTTTGTGATTAAGGATGGCAAACTCCGTGGTGTCGAATCCAAGGGTATGCTTTGTGGTCCAGACGAAATTGGTTTGGCTTCAGCAGATGATGGCTTGATGATTCTCTCTGAGGATCTCGAAATTGGTAAACCACTGCAGGATTTATTCGAAACAGATACTATCATTGAAGTGGAGGTGACTCCCAACCGCCCTGACTTACTCTCACACACCGGCATGGCTCGTGAGTTGGCAGCTTTGGCTGGTATTAAGCGTAAGGCGCTTGACCTGCATGAGCCTGATACGGAAGCCAATGATTCTCTGATCAAACTTTCTGCGCCAGACTCCTGCCCGCTCTACAGCGCGGTCAAGATTTCTGGAGTTACTGTTGGTGAGTCGCCGGTATGGCTCAAAACAAAGCTTGAGGCTATTGGCCTACGTCCGATCAACAATGTCGTTGATGTCACCAATTACGCCTTGCACGAGCTCGGTCACCCTTTGCATGCGTTTGATGCTGCCAAGGTCGAAGGGGCGCTAGATATCCGCATGGCTGCCGATGGCGAAATTTTCAAAGCCCTTGATGAGGCTGACTACACCTTGAGCAGTGATGATGTTGTCATCTCTGATGCATCGGGTAAGGCTCTGGCTCTCGGTGGTGTTATGGGTGGGTTAGACAGTGGTGTGAGTAATGCCACCACGGATGTTATTCTTGAGTCAGCGTATTTCATCCCATCAAAAATTCGGCGCACTTCGCGCCGTCTTATCCTTAGCTCTGATTCTTCCTACCGATTTGAGCGGGGAAGTGATGCGCAAGCGGTGCTCAAGGCATCTGCTTTTGCTGCTCGCCTGATTGTTGAGTCAGCGGGTGGTGAGATTCAAGGTGCTACTGCTTCAGCAGGGGAAGCTCCACAACTGACAGGGGAAGTTGAGCTCAATCCATCCAAGCTGGATCAGCTGATGGGAGGGTCGATCGCCTTAGACGCTGCCGAAGATATTCTCACACGCCTTGGTCTTGATAAGCGTGAGGGTGGTATGTGGTATGTTCCGAGTTACCGTTTAGATCTCCATCGCCATATTGATTTGGTGGAGGAAATTGCCCGTGTGCATGGTCTCAGTAATGTGCCATCTCGTTTTGCGGGTAGCTTTGCACAAGAAAGTGATGTTGATGCGTCTTATGATTATCAGATGTCACTGCGGAAAGAATTGTCTGCCATTGGTTTTTACGAAACGCAGACAATTAAACTGATCGCTGATCACTCTACCGATCTTGCGGTTGCGCAGATGGACACGGCGTTACCGTTACGGCCTCTCCAAGATGGCGACTTGATTAGAGTTGCTCTTCCGTTGAGTGAAGATCATGCGGTAATGCGTCCTTCGCTCACACCTGGGCTGGTCGCTATCGCTGCACGTAATATCCGCCAAGGTGCTAAGTCCTTACGGTTTTTTGAGATCGGACGTCAGTTTCGTAATGTGGGTGGGGGCAAGGCAAGTGACTTGGAGTCTGATTCTCTTGCTATTTTATTAGGCGGTGAGCGGCGCCCTGCAACTTGGTCTGTTAAAGCTGGGTGTCAGGGCCGCATTGATGCCTTTGATGTCAAAGCTACGATCGAGGCATTGTTACCCAATAAAGGTATTCAGTTTGCGCAGCGTGATCGTGATGGTTTTATCATTGCAGCGGACGTTCAGTGTGAGGGCAAGCCTGTGGGTGTGTTTGCTCAACTAAGCCCTGCGAAGTGCAGAGATCTAGGTAGCGATACACCTATTTACCTTGTCGAGCTTGACCTCAAAAAGTGCCAGCAGTTGAGTAGTGGGATTAAGCAAGTTGACGAGTTACCTCAGTTTCCTGGATCCAGCCGTGATGCTGCGATGGAAGCGCCCGCTGAACTTGCTAATGCTGAAATTGAAAAAGTCATCAAGAAGCACAACGAGCAACTTTTGGTATCTTCAGCTTGTTTCGATGTGTTTCAGGATCCTACTGGGGGCAAGCTCCCTGCTGATAAAAAATCGGTAGCTTACACATTCCACTATCGCTCGCCTGAGCGCACATTGAAGTCTAAAGAGGTGGACCAAGCTCACCAAAGGCTCCTTGATCAGCTAGCTAAGGTCCTGCCTATCTCCTATCGCTAGGGCGCCTGCCGGTGTCTTATTGGAAACGTTAACAGGGGTATGCTGGTAGCCTAGACTATGGTAATCACTTGGTTTATGAGGCATCTTCTGATTACAATATTTAGTGTATCTTAGCGCTTCAGCTCTTTTATTTAATAAATAATAAGCATTAACGCCTTAAGAATCAGTGATATTAAGCTTTTGTTGATAAAAAGTATAATAATGTATTGCTTTTGAATATTAATTAAGCCATATTAATACCGTGCGGCGGGTAAATCTCTGATTCCACCCACCGCCACGCTAACATAGCATTAAGGAACTTCTCCTCACCTCACTGGTCTAAGCTGTCTTCTTGACAACCAAAACCCCCAAAGGTTGTGAGTATCCCTAGATGCCCCCAACACACTAAGGATACCAAGAGGACACAGTTGCAAGCTTTTCTCTCAAATCCCAGGAAACCTCGAAACCCCAAAAAAAACCCCAAAATAAGTAGATGAATTAAACATAGTGCTCATGGAGATGATCTCAATGAACCACGAATGTTTGAATGACAGCCAAGCAAACCCCCCATCTATGATTGAGAAGGCCCTCGCGAGTTCGGTTCATACCGAGCACCGCGGGGGTTTTTCTCTTTGCAGACACGGCAGTCGATCGCACCCGTATGTGGGCGCACCTACCGGGCTCATAAGCAGAGGCAGAGTGCTGTTCCTTATGCAGTTACCGAGCCGCGATCATCAGATAAGCCTGACTTCTCGAGGTAGTAGTCGTAACCACCTGCGTAACGCGTAAGTTTGCCTGAATCGACGTGCAATGTAGTTTCTGCAAGATTGCGAATGAAGTGAACATCGTGTGAGATGAAGACCAAGGTCCCTTCGTAGTGTTTAAGCGCCTGCAGCAGCGCTTCGATGGAGATGATGTCCAGGTGAGTCGTTGGCTCGTCCATGAGCAGTAAGTTGGGTGGATTGACCAAGAACTTAACTAGGTTAAGTCGTGATTTTTCTCCACCAGAGAGGACTCTGATTTTTTTGTGAACATCCGCCCGTCGGAAAAGGAAAGATCCGAGAATGGATCGAGCTTCGTCTTCGCGCATATCGCCGCCGCTGGCCATGACTTCTTCGAGGACGGTGTTTGCCTCATCCATGCTTTCGGTGCGGTGCTGTGAATAGTAGCCGAGGTGGGTGTTGAATCCTGCTTTGCGCTCACCACTTTGAAATTCAAGCTGCCCTGCGAGTATCTTGAGTAAGGTGGATTTACCGGCGCCGTTTGGGCCAACTAAGACCATGCGGTCACCTCTCTCAATAGTAAGATCAAGTCTATCGTAAATGACTTTTTCACCGTAAGCCATGTTCACCTTTTCAAGTTCGATGACTTTCTGGTTTGATCGTTTAGGCTGAGGGAAGTTGAATTTGAAGACCTTACGCGGTGCAATAGGTTTGGGAAGACGCTTGATTTTCTCAAGCTGCTTTACCCTGCTTTGCACTTGCGCAGCCTTGGAGGTAACAGAGCGGAAGCGATCGATAAATTCCTGAACACGTTCGATTTCTTTGTTCTGGTTGCGATAGGCCTGCACTTTGTGCTGATAGCGTTTGGTGCGCTGCTCAAGGTAGGCTGTGTAATTGCCTGTGTATGAGATGAGCTGCTCCTCATCAATTTCATAGACGGTCTCAATGAGTTCATCCATAAAATCTCGGTCATGAGAAATCATCAACAAGGCGCCCGGGTAGTTCTTTAAGTAGCTTTGCAGCCAGATGAGAGCCATTAGATCAAGGTGGTTAGTCGGCTCATCAAGCATGAGTAGATCAGGCTCCATGACCAAGAGCTTGGAAAGTTGTGCGCGCATGATCCAGCCACCGGAAAATTCGCGGGCTGGTTTGTTAAAAGCGTCGGTCTCGAAGCCAAGGCCCGCGAGGATTTTTTTGGCCTTGGGCTCGAGCTGGTAGCCATTCGCTGCGTCAAAGGTATCTTGCGCGGCATGATACTCGGGGCTGTCAGTTTTTCCAGATGCGTCACCCTCACGTATGATACGGATGGCTTTAGCAAGCTCTGGTGTGATGCCGATGGCTATTTCTAGAATGGTCTCGTCACCAGGGTCTCCCGCCTCTTGGGCTAGGTAACCAGTGACAGCGTAATCATCGACCTCGACACTGCCTGAATCGGCATGCTCTTCTTTGAGAATCATTTTGAAGAGCGTTGACTTGCCTGCTCCGTTGGGTCCGACTAAGGCGACGCGTTCGCCCCAGTTGATGGTCATATCTGCGTCCTCAAAAAGCGTTCGCCCTCCGACGGTCTTGGTAAGTTTTCTAATGATCAGCACGACGGCTGATTACCTTAAAATAGGCATTTGTCACCTCAAAACCGATATATTGCATGATGTAAATCGCCTGTAATGAGGTATCCACCAAGTCGAGAGGAGTATTTACGACAGCCTATGGCGAGATCACATTATGATCCAATGATCTTACTTTTATCGCTACGCAGTAGAGCGACAGAGTAATGAGGATCATCTGGAAGAACTTCGATATCTACGAGCGTGCCCGCTTTTTCAAGCATTTGTCGGCAATCTGAGGACAGGTGGCGGACATGTAGCACCTTGCCGGCGTTACGATAGCGCTCGCCGAGTGCGTTGATGGCCTCAAGTCCAGAAAGGTCGCACACGCGAGCCTCTTCAAAATCGATTACCACGCTAGGAACATCAGATTTTGCCTGGAACTTATCTGAGAATTCGCGGACAGAGCCAAAGTAAAGCATGCCCTCGACGCCGTAGATCCGCTCTTCGCTAGTGTCTTTATGAAGCGTGACGATAATGTGCTTGGAGCTTTCCCACGCGAATACGAGTGCTGAGAGAATAACGCCGACAAACACAGCTAACGCCAAATCATGCATGATCGCAGTCACCAAGGTCACGGTGAGAATAATGAGCATTTCTGATTTGGCGATTTTACCAAAGCTCTTGAAGGTCGACCACTCAAAGGTGCCGATGACGACCATGAACATGACGCCGACAAGTGCAGCAATGGGAATTTGGATGATAATGGGGCCGCCGATCACAATAAAGAGGGCCAGAGATACAGCTGCGACAATACCAGAGGTTCGGCCTCGGCCACCGGATTTGATGTTGATTAAAGATTGACCGATCATGGCGCAACCTCCCATGCCGCCAAAGAGTCCTGAGAGAAAGTTAGCGCCACCCTGAGCGACACATTCACGATTTCCTTGGCCGCGTGTTTCGGTGATTTCATCGATGAGTTGGAGTGTCATCAAGGACTCAATGATGCCTACCATAGCCACCACGAAGGCGGTTTGTAGAATAAACAGCCAATGATCGGTCCAGACGATACCACTTGGCCACGAGGGGACTGGAAAGCTACCACTTAAGGTGCCGTCGCCCCCACCGTCTCTGAGTACGTTTTCGATGGTCCTGGCATCAGGCCCGAAGTAGGCGATCAAACCCACCACGATAATAGCGATCAGTGTAGATGGCACTGCCTTCGTGAGTTTTGGGAAGAACTGGATGATGGCCATGGTCAGTACGATCAAGCCGACAAGAATACCGAGTTCACTTCCTTGCATCCACTCCATCACTCGGTTGCCGTTTTCATCAAGGCTCCCGTTGAACTTCTTGAAGAAGCCGAATTGGCCCATACAGATTACTATGGCCAAGCCGTTGACGAAGCCAATCATCACGGGGTGCGGAACCAGTCGAATAAAGCGCCCTAGCTTCAACACGCCGAACAGAATCTGGATACATCCAGCTACCATAATGACGGCAAAGAGAAACTGAAGGCCAAGGCCCTCGCCTAAATTGTCACCATATTGCACGGCTTTTCCGGCTACTACGGCGATAGCACCCGTGGCACCTGAGATCATGCCAGGACGGCCACCACAGGCGGCGGTGATAAAGCCCATAAACACAGCGGCCCATAAACCAACCAATGGGTTAACGCCCGCGATGAAGGAAAAAGCGATGGCCTCGGGAACAAGGGCGAGTGCTACTGTTAAACCCGAAAGTGAGTCGTCCTTGAGGTTGCCGTTTTTTTTGCTGAATAGGTGAAACATGGTATAAGACCCTTGGTTGGAGGGCGTTCCGTAGAGCTAAACATCTATAATAGCAACTACGATCCGCTGTTTTATTGGAGAGTAAACGATGTTTGAAGAATTTCGGGGATGAGTCTTTTGCTGCGCTTTAAGCATGTGGGACGATGCGAAATCGATCTAATGGGAGCTTTTGGGGGAGAATTTAGTCTATGTGACTAATAACCAGTGAATTAATTAAATAATAAGAAGTCGGTCTTTGTTGAGGCCTGTGAGAGGCAATGTTTTACTATAAATTTTTATTTCCCTCAACAAAGCGGGAAAATGCTTTTTGAGCAGTCCCAGAGGATGGTTGTGTGGGCTTTCGGCCCAGTTTTTTTAAAAACTGCATCAGCAGTAAAGAAGCATCTAACAGTAGTCATTTTTTTTTGCCCCTAGCGAAGTGGCTGTCGGTGATCGCTACTTTGCTAGAATTGCTCTGCAAGAGTCCATTTTTCAATGGTTTAGGGCTTCACAAGAAAAAAGCGCACATTTGAATAAAAAAGAAAAACCACAACATGTTGTATTGTTAATAATTTGTGGATACTATATGAGCAAAATCTGATTGACCAAAACGGTTATTTATTGGCACTATGGTGAGGCTGCGCGGTAATGAAGCGTGGATGTGGAAGTTAGCTCTAATGACGCAAAAACAAGTCAAGCAGAGCGGGCTAAACCAAGTCCTATTTAGCTACTGACTCAACTCGAAAGACTTAACGCAGCACATTCAATTCTCAACAAATATTTCCCGAAAGATTTTTTTACAACTCAACCCTTACTGAAATGGCAGATACAATTAGCATCAAACTTGGCGAGCGTACATTCAACCTAGATCGTGAAAAAGCTGAGGAGGCATACGCAGCGAAGAAAGTCATCAATGGCCGAAATTCGATGTTTTTTAACATCCTGCCTCTGAAATACACGTGGGCTTACGCTCTTTATAAAGAGATGAAAAACTCTCACTGGGAGCCAGGTGAGACATCGGTACAGACAGATATCGCCCAATGGGCCAATCTGGATGAGCCAAGCCAAATGCTTTACAAAGTAGCTTTAGGTGCTTTTGCGAAGTCTCAGGAAATTGCTCAGTCTGGCGGTATCTATACCATTCGTGACTTATTGACGGCTCCTGAGCTTAAACTTGTCTTTGGTCGCTTTGTCCATGAGGAGAACACCCGCAGCGACATTCTAGTCTATCTGCATGGCTCTCTATCTATTAACCCTATGGAATGCTCAGCACTCGCCAACACACCGGCAATGGCAGCCAAGCAGCAGTTTATGGTCGATCACCTCAGCCAAGTTGATCGTGACACAGATACAACGATTTTGGAAAACAAGCAGGGTATTGTTCGTAACATTTTTCTGATGAGCCAATGCATGGAGGGAACCCAATATTTCTCTTTATGGGCGTCGATTTTCTCACTAGCTGCGCAAAACAAACTGCCAGGATCTGGTGAGATATTTAGTAAACTGCTCCAGGATGTTTCCTTCCGTATCAGCCTGTTTGACAAATTAATCAACGAGCTCGCTGAGGAGAATCCCGAAGCTTGGACAAGTGCTTTCCAACAAGAGCTTGTCGATTACATGCTTAAGGCGGTGAAAATGGAGCAAGATCTCATTACCACCTTGCCAGTAGCCGCCGCCGGCCTAGATCCCGATGCGCTGAGCACATACATTGAGTATCTCGCAGACAACAGACTCGCATCCTGTGGTCTTCCGCGCCAATTCCACCATTCTACGAGTCCATTCCCATGGCTTGATGAGCAGATTCACCTCTCATCGGTAGAGCCTTTGCATGCCAGTAGTGCATCTCTTGCCGCCAGCTTTGAAGATGATGATCTCTAAAATGGCACTCATAGTGCTAATAAAAGCCAAATAGCTTACCTCAATAAGCCCCAAAATAAGACGTCAAAACGACAAACAATTTCCCTCCGCCAACAACCAAATAACGAACAACGAACACCCTAAAAATAATGAATGCTACACTTAATGATTTAACAATTCCGCTGGAAGAGGCGAAAGCGAAGAAAAATTTAGAGTCCAAACGTGTTATCGGAGGCGATAAGATTAGTGGATTTGGCCTCTTGCCGCTCAAATACCCATGGGCTTGGGATATTTATTCAGACATGCGCGCCAACCACTGGGAGCCAGAAGATATTCCAATGCAGAAGGACGTCGAGCAGTGGCGTTCTGATGAGATTTCCGATGTGGAGCGTTGGATCATCAAAATGGGAATTGGGTATTTTTCTGCAGCTGAGGGTATTGTCGGTGATAACATGATTCACGTCATTCATGACCAGGTCACAGCTCCTGAGCTTAAGCTCGTTTTCCGACGTCATGCGCACGAAGAGAATATCCATGCCGATTCATTGGTTTACATGGTGTCTTCGTTAGGCCTCAACCCTCATGAGTGCGAAGCCATTTTCGAAGGCGTTCAAACCGTGCAGGAAAAAACAAACTTCGTGGTATCAAATAGTCGCTCACTGAGACGCGACATGGATATGTCACTTGTCGAAAACAAGCAGGCACTTGCTCGGAATATCTTCATCTTCGGGCAATGCATGGAGGGCACCCAGTTCTACGGGTTGTTTGGCATGATTCTCAGCCTATATCGCCAGAATAAATTCCCAGGTATTGGCCAAATGTTCCGTTACACCTTGCGCGATGAGTCCAATCATATTGAACTTTTGCGTAACCTGCTTTTGGACCTCGTCAACGAGAACCCTGAAATTTGGACTGAGGAGTTCAAAAATGAGTTGCGTGACACCATGGCTGAAGCCCTCAGGCTCGAGAAAAACTTCATTCGTGATTGCCTGCCTGTTTCTTCAGTTGGCCTTAACTTAGAAGACTTCGAACAGTATATTGATTTCATTGCTGATCGCCGTCTCGAAACTTGCGGCCTTGAGCCACTGAAGGGCAACATTGAAAACCCATTCCCATGGCTTGCTGAAATGATGGATATTAAGAAAGAGCAAAACTTTTTTGAAGGTCGCGTCACCGAGTACCAAAAATCGACTGCACTTGGCAGCATCGACGACGACGAGCTCTAAGCTACCCACTTTATTTTATCGTAGGTCGGTATGTCCGACCTGCGATGAATACCCTCTTGATTTCATAATCACTTTTATAACTTAAAACAAAAACACCATAGAATAACTTGCGCCCATGTATCGCTCCATCTCTCTAGAAGAAGACCTCGCTCTCAAAAAAGTCATCACAGACCGTGCTGCATCCACCGACAATGCTGATCGTTTCGATTGGTGTGCTGTGCTTGGTGAGCAGACGGTAGATCGTGTTCCCCAGATTCTCGTAACCCGAGGAAAAGAAGAAGAAGAATTGTCGCTCGCAAAAGTAGCAGACACTATCGGTATTGCACTGACTGACCTCCTGATTTCACGACAAGAGCAGGAAGAGAAGATCTTCAATGAGGAAAATCGCAACTTCGTATCGAATGTTGCAAACAATGTTGCTAAGTCACTTACTGAGCAAGTTCATGAAGGTGGACAGCTTCGCCTCACCCGTAATGATCTCTACTTGTTGATTGAGAAGGCTCTCATTGAGAATGACGCGCACGATGTTGCTAAGTCATTGGTGTTTTCACGCTCGCTCGAGAAAAATGGTGAAGTTATTGTTTCCGAAGAGCCGCAGACAATGCCGGTCAGACTGATTCGCCGAAACGGCAATGTCGTGCCGTGGAGCCAGACTAAGATTGAGATCGCTGTCAGAAAGGCGTTTTTGTCGATTAAAGAAGATCCTGAGGCCGCTGTAAGAGTCGCACATGGAGTGACGGAAAGTATCAGAAACGGTGACTCAGCATTTGCACATATCGAAAACGTGCAGGACCTCGTTCAAGAGGAGCTGATGCGCCAAGGTTATTTCAAAGCAGCTGAGGCTTACATTCTATACCGTGCTAGACGTGCCCAGATGCGCATCGACGAAGAGCCAGCTGAGGATCCTAACCAGGAGTCTATGGTGGTCGTCACTGAGAGAGACGGCAGTACCGAGTTCTGGGATGGTACCGAGCTTAAAAAGCGTATTTCGTTTGCTTCCATTGGTTTGAATCTTTGCGTTAGTGAACAGGAAATCGAGCAAGAGTTACGCCGCTCTATTGGAGCAGAAATTACACGTGAAGCTCTGAAATCTACTGTTATTCTTAACGCTAAGTCGCTCATTGAGCGCGACGCTGATTTTGCTAAGTTCGCTGGCCGCATCTTGCTGAGCTACATCTACGAGGAAGTTCTCGATTGGAATATTCTTAATGATGGAATTCGCGCCCTTAAGGTGGCTCACCGCGAGCACTTCAGCAAATACCTCAAGCACGGCATTAAGATTAAGCGTATTTCACCAGATGTGGTAGCTCGTTATGATATCAATAAGCTTGCAGACGCACTCGACCCAACAGCTGATCTTGATTTTGATTACCTAGGTATTCAAACACTGTATGATCGTTACCTCATTGTAGACAAGACAGGTGAACATCAACGTCGCCTGGAAACTCCTCAATTCTTCTGGATGCGTGTTGCTATGGGTCTTTTCCGTGCAGAGGAAGAGCAACGTGAAGATTGGGTGATTCGTCTTTACTCGCTCTACAAAGGTCGTCGTTTTTGTTCGAGCACGCCGACTTTGTTTAACTCCGGCACGTTACACTCACAGCTTTCATCATGCTACCTTTACAAGGTTGATGACTCCATCGAGTCCATCATGCAGCGAGGCATTGCCGAGAATGCATACCTCAGTAAGTGGGCTGGTGGTCTAGGAGGTTCTTGGACCGCTGTTCGTGGCACGGGTGGTTATATCCAAGGCACCAACGGTGAATCACAAGGTATCATCCCATTCCTCAAGTTGCACAATGACCAGCTGGTTGCTGTCAACCAAGGCGGCAAACGCCGAGGTTCTGGATGTGCTTATCTTGAGTCGTGGCACAACGATATCGAAGACTTCCTTGAGCTTCGTAAGAACACAGGTGACGAGCGTCGCCGCTGTCACGATATGAACACGGCAAACTGGATTCCAGACCTATTCATGAAGCGCATGGAAGCTCGCCAAGAATGGTCTTTGTTCCGCACTAATGAGGCACCTGACCTTCACGACTTATACGGTAAGGCATTTGAGCTTCGCTATGCGGAGTATGAGAAAATGGCTGAAGAGGGTAAGATCTGGACGCGCAAAGTGGCTGCCATCGAGCTTTGGAAGGGCATGCTAAAAATGATCTTCGAAACTGGTCACCCATGGATCACCTTTAAGGATCCTTGTAATCTACGTAGCCCTCAAGATCACTGTGGAGTTATTCACTCTAGTAACCTCTGCACCGAGATCACACTCAACACCTCTGATGAAGAGACCGCTGTGTGCAACCTTGGTTCGGTTGTCCTTGATACCCACATCACAGCCGATGGCTCACTGGATCACGAGATGCTTAAAGAGACCATCACCGTTGCCATCCGTGCGCTCGATAATGTCATCGATATTAACTTCTACCCAACTGAAGCGGCCAAGACTGCAAATAGTCGTCACCGTCCAATCGGTATGGGTGTGATGGGGCTTCAAAACGCTCTCTACAAGAAGGGAATTGCATTCGCATCCGATGCAGCAGTTGACTTTAATGATGAGTTCATGGAGGCCATTGCTTATTATGCCTACAATGCATCATCTGACCTTGCTGCTGAGTCTGGAACCTATTCCAGCTACAAAGGTTCGAAGTGGGACAGAGGTATTCTGCCACAGGACACTGTTGATCTGCTCGAAGATGAGCGTGGTGTCGAGATTGATGTGCCTCGTGGTGCAAAGATGGATTGGACTCACTTGCGTGAGAAGATCGCCAAGCACGGCATGCGAAATTCCAACGTCCTTGCAATCGCACCAACGGCAACGATTTCCAACATCATGGGCACGACTCCATGTATTGAGCCCAACTACAAGAACCTATATGTGAAGTCGAACCTTTCTGGTGACTTCATCGTTCTCAACCGTGAGCTCGTTAATGATCTGAAGAAAGAGGGTCTCTGGAATCAAGATATGCTCGACCAGTTGAAGTATTTCGACGGCGAACTCAATGATATCGAAGACATTCCAGAAAGCCTAAAAGAGAAGCACCAGACCGTATTTAGCGTAGGCTACAAGGCGATCATTGATGCTGCTGCTCGCAGGCAAAAATGGATTGATCAGTCACAAAGTGTGAACTTGTTCTTGGCTGAGCCTGAGATGAAGACCCTTTCTCACATGTATCGCCACGCTTGGCATACAGGGCTGAAAACTACTTACTATCTCCGCACCTTGCAGGCATCTAACATCGAGAAATCAACGATTTCTGTGAAGAAGGAAGTCCGAGGTGTAGCCGGGGAAGTCGCGGATCAGAAGAAAGAATACTCAGCCGCTGAAAAGCAGGCATGTAGTATTGATGCCATGATCAACGGTGGCGAGTGTGAAGCTTGCCAATAACAATTGTCATTTGTTCATAGTAGAAGCCCTCCAGCGCTTAAGCGTGCTGGGGGGTTTTTCGCTTCAGCTTACAGAGAAAAGTATTCTCTGTAACAAGCTGAGGCTGATCTCAGCGTCGCTCTGCTTAGATGGCACAGAGAGTTACGTTAACGAATGACGCCGCGCTCGCTGGTGCGGATAAAGTCAATGAGTCGAGCAACGTTGACGTCCTCTGTTAATTCGGACTCGGCTAATTCTTCAGTGAGTTGAGCAAGGTTTACTTTCTTGCTGAGGAAGAGCTTCTTGTAGGCACGCTTCAGTGCACGCCGAGTTGTCTCGTCGAAACCTCGTCGCTGTAAGCCGACTAAATTAAGGCCTCTGACCGCAGCTGGGCTGCCATCGACAATAGTGAATGGTGGAACATCTTGGACAATTTTAGTGCAACCTCCGACTAAGGAGTGTTCGCCAATTCGACAAAACTGATGCGCTCCTGATAGGCCAGAGATAATCGCGTGGTCTCCAACTTCGCAATGCCCACCTAGGGTGCCGTTGTTGGATAAAATACAGTGGCTGCCTACTTGGCAATCGTGAGCGACGTGTGAGTAGGAGAGAAACAGGTTGTGATCACCAATGCGGGTGGGCACTTCTTCAGTCGTGCCGCGGTGAATGGTGGTATTCTCACGGAAGGTGTTATGGTCGCCAATAATTAATGCGGTAGGTTCTCCGACATACTTGAGGTCCTGGGTGATTTGGCCGATCGCGGAGAATGGAAAGAAGGTGTTGTTCTCACCAATGGTCGTGTAGCCCTCGATGACAACATGTGACTTTAATACACTACCTGCACCAATATTGACATTCGCGCCGACTACTGAGTAGGGGCCAACTGTGACTCCATCAGCAATCACGGCTGATGGGTCTATGACCGCTGTTGGATGGATCAGGGAGTCTGACATCGAGGCGTTATTTTCTAAGCGAAAGCTTAGTTGTCGATTAGGGCGAATTTCAGCTCGCCGGAGGATGCTACTTCACCGTTGACGATACATCGACATACGGCAGAGCCAATATTGCGTCGAACTTTGAGGATTTCAGCCTCAATAAATAAGGTATCTCCAGGTAGGACTGGGCGGCGCCACTTGACCTTGTCGACACTCATGAAATAGCCGATTTTACCTTGGTTCTCAGGTTTGCGTAGTAGCAGAATGGAAGCAACCTGCGCCATCGCTTCGACTTGAAGCACGCCGGGCATGACGGGGTGGCCTGGGAAGTGTCCTTGGAAAAACGGCTCATTGATAGTCACATTCTTCACTCCGGTGCACTTGCTGTCGCCCTCGAAGTCGATCACTCGATCAAGCATGAGGAATGGATAGCGATGCGGCAGGATTTGCATGACCTCGTTGATATCGAGCACGCCTTCTCCGTCAGGAATCTTTAGCGGTGGCACCATGGTGCGCATGCGTAGATATTCCTCTTTCAGGGTAGCTGCCATTTGGGTGTTTGGTCCGTGTCCTGGCCTTACGCAAATCACGTGTCCCATGATACGCTTGCCGCTAAGCATCAGGTCGCCAATAACGTCGAGAGCTTTGTGGCGGGCAAACTCGTTGTCGAAGCGCATGGGCTCTTTGCTCATGACTTCTTCGCCGCGCACGACAACGGCATTTTCTAGGCTGCCGCCTTTAATGAGCCCTTTGTCCAGAAGAGGCTTCACGTCTTCGTAGTAAACAAAGGTGCGTGCTGGTGCTATTTCTGATTCATAAAGCTCAGGGGTGACCTCACTGGAAAAATATTGAGTGAATCGGCCTTCTGGTCCGATGTTAGTACAGGACACACGAAACTTTTTATCCGGAACGATGGTGATTAGGGAGCCCCCTTTAGTCTCCATATGGATGGGCTCGCGGATTTCATAAACCTTGCGGTGTTTGTCTTGTGCTTCGATGCCCGCTTGTTTGATGAGCTCCACATAAGGTTGAGAGGAGCCATCACCAATAGGAGGTTCGTTGGCATCCATTTCGATAATGGCATTATCAACTCCCATACCGCAAAGTGCCGAGAGGATGTGCTCAACGGTGTGAACTTTTACAGATCCCTCAGCAAGGGTTGTGGCCCGTTCGACGGTTTGCACCTTGGCGACATCGGCATCGATGAAGGGTTGATCATCGAGGTCAATGCGACGAAATTTGAAACCGTACCCTGCAGGAGCAGGTTTTAAGGTTAGACTTACTTTTTCTCCAGTGTGGAGAGAGGTACCCTCGAGGGTAGCACTTGAGGCGACTGTATGTTCCATCTCAGCAGACATTCATTGGAGATAGGACATATAGAGCAGATTGACAAGCATTTGCGTGGTTATATGAGTTGTGACTCAACTATCCTTGTTTGACGTCATAGACAGAGAGTGGTTTGAATATTCACTGGTATGAGCATGGTTTTGCCATAAAACTGAGCGCATGCAGAACATTAGCTTTCTTGATGCCTCAACGATGGGAGACGTTGATCTAGGGCCACTGGCTATTCATGGTGAATTTAAAGTCTACCCAACGACAACACCTGACCAGCTCGAGGGTCGCTTGTTGCACACGAGTATCGCGGTTACCAATAAGGTGGTAATTGATGCAGCGGCGCTGCAAAAGGCACCGAACTTGAAACTTATCTGTATTGCTGCGACAGGAACCAATTGTGTTGACCTTGCTGCAGCAAAGGCCGCCGGAGTAATAGTGTGTAATGTTGCAGGCTATTCTACGGCAAGTGTCACTCAGCATACGCTCGGGCTTTTGATCAATCTGGCAACGGGAATGAACCGTTATGCCAGTGAATCAGCTCAATGGGCGCAGTCTCCCATCTTTACTCGCTTAGATTATCCGATGATTGATTTGGCCGGTAAAACTCTGGGCATTATCGGCTTGGGGACGATCGGAAAGTCGGTAGCGATGGCTGCGCAAGGATTTGGTATGAAGGTGATCGCTCTGGCCCGCGATGGAGCCGAGCAAGGTGAGGTCGAGCGTTTGCCGCGTGAGGCTTTTTTCGCCCAATCTGATGCCGTCACACTTCACTGCCCGCTAACTCTGGCGACTGAAAAAATTATCAATCGAGAGACGCTCGAGATGATGAAAACGAGCGCCTTCTTGATCAACACTGGCCGTGGTCAGCTGGTTGATGAGGAGGACTTAGCCGCTGCTTTGAAAAATGGCAGTATTGCAGGAGCTGGATTAGACGTGCTGACGGTGGAGCCTCCGCAAGCTGATCACGTGTTGCTCGATCCCAGCTTGCCCAACCTTGTGATGACGCCACACACCGCGTGGGCTTCTATCGAATCTCGGAGAAAACTCCTTGAGGGAGTGGCTGGAAACATCACCGCGTTTCTGGCAGGTGTGCCAGAGAATGTAGTGAACGACTGAAAAAGTGATGACCTAGACGGTCATTAGCTCGGTTTCCTTGGCAGCGAGGTGCTCGTCGATCTCCTTGATGAACTTATTGGTAAGCTCTTGAACTTCTTGTTCAAAGTCATGAAGGCCGTCTTCAGTGAGTACGTTATCCGTTTTCATCTTCTTGGCCGAATCCATTCCGTCTTTGCGGCACGAGCGCACCCGCACGCGGGCTTCTTCGGCTTGTGTTTTTACCATCTTGACCATATCGCGGCGACGCTCTTCAGATAGCTCAGGAACGGGAATGCGGAGATGCTTGCCTTCGTTCGCGGGGTTGAGTCCCGTATTGCTCTCGAGAATGGCTTTTTCAATATCACCGGTCGTTGATGGGTCGAAAGGCTGCACCATGATCATGCGTGGCTCTGGCACGGTGATGACTGCAAGCGCTTTGACTTTCATGTTGCTGCCATAGCTAGGCACGTTGACATCGATATTCTCGACTAATGCTGGGCTAGCTTTACCTGTGCGGATCGCAGCGAATTCGTGGACAGCGTATTCCACTGATTTTTGCATGCTTTCCTGAGTATTTTTGAGTGCTTCGTTTGGTTCCATAATAAAAGTGGTGATAGTTGATAGTGCTTAGCCTTTGTAGACGATCGTGCCGATGTCCTCGCCGGAAAGAGCCTTGGTGATATTGCCGTTACCACCAATATCAAAGACAATGATTGGGATATCGTTATCCATGCAGAGGGTAAAGGCGGTGGAATCCATAACCTTCAAATTTTGGCTCAGGCAGTCTTGGAAGGTGACGGTCTCGTAGCGAATAGCGTCTGGATTTTTCTTGGGGTCAGAACAATAGACACCATCTACCATAGTTGCTTTCATGATCGCATCGGCTCCTGTTTCGCTGGCCCTTAGTGCAGAGGTTGTGTCTGTTGAGAAAAAGGGGCTACCCGTGCCAGCGGCAAAAATGACGACATTACCTTCGCTCAGTAGTCTGTTGGCTTTGCGCCGGATGAAAGGCTCAGCTACGTTTTTCATTTCAATAGCGGATTGAACTACACACTGAACACCTTCAGCTTCGAGAGCGCTTTGGAGTGCTAGGGCATTCATCACGGTAGCCATCATGCCGACGTAGTCTGCCGTTGCACGATCCATTCCGCGAGCACTTGCACTGGCTCCACGCCAGAAGTTGCCACCACCGCAGACGACGCCGATTTCAATCCCGCTCGAGGCAGTCTTGCTAATTTCTTTGGCAACTCGTTCGACGATCTCTGGCGAAATATTATCCTGACTTCCTGGCTCTCTCAGGGCTTCGCCGCTGAGCTTTAAAATCACTCGTTTAAATGAACGCGCATTGTGGGGACTACTCATAGTGCTGAGATCAAACATCATGAATACGCTGCGCTGAGTCAAGGAGGGAGTGGGGAAAGATTATGTTCAAATGTCCATCAGGTAATTTATTGATTCTTATCGGTGACACCTTATTTTTTTTGTGTAAGGTAGGTGGATGCACAAAGATGAAGAACGCGTTATTGAACTTGAGTTTTTGCGGGCGACCGAAAATGCCGCGCTGCACAGCTCCCATTGGATGGGGCGTGGAGACAAGGAGGCTGCTGACTATGCAGCGTGCGACGCGATTCGGGGTATGTTCGACCTTATGGATATCAGGGGAGAGATCGTCATTGGTGAGGGGATTAAGGATGAGGCGCCAGGTTTGTTTATCGGTGAGAAAGTAGGCACTTGGGCTGAAGGAAGCCCTCGCTTTGATGTAGCACTTGACCCTGTAGATGGCACGACCAACGTTTCCAAGGGTATGCCTAACTCGATTAGCTGTATCGCTGCCGCTATTCCTGAAGAAGGCGAAGACTGTGCGCTGCAAGAAATTCCTGCGTTCTACATGAACAAGCTAGCCTATCCAGAAGTGGTTCGCCAGGCATGGATCAAGGACCCGTCGTTGCCCATCAGTATTGATGCTCCGATCTCTGAGGTCATTAAGGTTTCAGCGAAGCTACTTGGTAAGAATGTGCGTGACGTTACGGTGATGGTTTTGGATCGTCCCAGAAACGAGTTCATTATTGAGCAGGTGAGAAGCCTTGGTAGTAAATTACGGATGATTGCTGATGGTGATATTACTGCAGCGATGGCCCCATCATTATCAAGTACCGATGTTGATCTTTATGCTGGTATTGGCGGAGCACCAGAGGCGGTGCTGTCGGCAGCAGGTCAAAGATGTCTTGGTGGTGGTCAACAGGCTAAAATATGGCCTGCTGATGAGGCTGAAAAACAACAGCTTATTAAGGATGGCTGGGGTGATCAGCTAGATAGGGTCTTTAGATCCAAAGATTTGGCTGCGGGTAACAATATACTTTTTTGTGCTACAGGGATTAGTCCAAGTCCATTACTGCAAGGTGTTCACATTGAGGGTAAAACAGCGGTGACTCATTCAGTGTTGATGCGTATCAAGAGTAAGACGGTGCGATTTGTTGAAGCGCATCACGACCTGAGTACCAAAACAATTCGCCTGCGTTCAACTAAAGGCGAAACCCGCATGTAACGGTTGATTCTAACTAAGCGGTCACGCTTGCCGACTAAGTTAAGCCATCTTTACGGGCTTGCTTCCAGTAGGCATATTCAGAGCGATTAAAGTCGATGTATTCGGGTGAGAGATCACTCGAGTAGACCTCATACTCGGCCTTGCCAAGGTGAAGGTTGATCGTGATGGTAAACGAGTCTTTTGCCACTACTTTGCGTAGGGTGTCCATGGAGGTTTTGGCCTGCAAGCCTCCGAGACAGGCGGCTTTGCCGTTGATGTGTATATCGATAAGCTCCTCTCGAACCATTGCTTGAGCGTAACCCACAGCATGAATGATGCGTCCCCAATTAGGGTCATTTCCATTCCATGAGCTTTTTACTAGTGCAGAGTTAGCTACTGCCTCGGCTACTTTACGTGCATCTAGGTAGGTGCGTGCGCCTTTGACTTCCACGGTGACAAACTTAGTGACACGTTCGCCGTCGCGCACTAGAGCTTTTGCCATTTCGAGCATGACGTATTCGAGAGCTTCACGGAACAAGCGGCACTCTTTACTGTTACGCTTAATAGGGGGCATGCCGCTCTGACCATTTGCTAGGGCAATAACGGTATCATTAGTACTCATGTCGCCATCGATAGTGATGCGGTTGAAGGATGTATCTGCGGCTTCGAGTAGGGATTTCTGAAAGCATGCGGCACTAACATTTGCATCAGTTGTAATGAAGCAGAGCATGGTAGCCATACTCGGACATATCATGCCAGCTCCCTTAGCGCAGGCGCCAATGCGGACTCGGTGACCTCCGATTTCTAGTGAAACAGCGATTTCCTTCTTACAGGTGTCACTGGTCATGATAGCGCGCGCGACATCTTCCCCTTTGTTGGTATCTAGGCCAGCAACAAGACCGTCTATCTTGGGCTCGATGCGCATCATCGGCATGGGTAGCCCGATCACGCCCGTTGAGCAGATTGCGACCTGACGCTGCCTGAGGCCGAGCCTTTTAGCGACAAGCTTACAAGTTTTGCGCGCATCGCTGATACCTTCTATACCGGTGCAAGCATTGGCATTGCCACTATTGACAACGACCGCCTGCACTTTGTCGGCTTTCAAATAGGCCTGTGATACTTTGACTGGTGCAGCTTTGACGCTATTGGTCGTGAAAGCCCCCGCGGCACTGCATGGGTGCTGTGAATAGATGAGAGCCAGATCAAGCCGAGGGTCATCTGGGTTTTTGATGCCTGCACTAACAGCTGACGCCTGAAACCCTCTAGGAGCACATACTCCTTTTTTGATTCTCTTGATGTTAGCAGTCATGACGAATCCTTAGACTGATGCGGTTTTAAAAATTTTGCAACCCGTCAGTTTCAGGAAATGAACAGATCAGATTGAAGTTTTGAATCGCCTGACCTGCAGCTCCTTTGCCGAGGTTGTCTTCTGCACTTAGTAGTAGCACGCGACCAGTACGAGGATCGTAGTCCCACCCAATATCGATGAAGTTGGTGCCTGTTACATTTTTGGTATCAGCACAGCTGCCTTTACCTAGCAGCCTGACAAAAAACTCATCACCATATGCTTGCTCAAGTGCCTGCTGAACTTGGTCTGGGTCAGCAGTGAGCTTGGCACTAGTAGTGGTGCAAATGCCATTGTGAACTGGTATCAGGTGTGGGGTGAAAGACATCACAATGGGTTGCTGGGCAGCTTTGCTAAGCTCTTGCTCGATCTCGGAGAGATGCCGGTGCTTGGGCACGGAATAGGCACGCGCGCTCTCATTTGCCTCACAGAAGATCAGAGGGAGGCTCGCATTACGTCCGGCACCGCTAACTCCCGACATGGAGCAGGTGACAATACTTGCGGGATCGATCAATTTCTCTTTTAGTAGCGGAATCAGAGGTAGGCTAATACTCGTTGGGTAACAGCCGGGAGATGCAACCAGGCGCGCACCCACGATGGCATCACGATGCACTTCGGGAAGCCCATAAACCGCTTCAGCAAGAAGCTCAGGTGCTGGATGATCTGCATCGTAAAATTCCTTATAGACCTCTTTATCATCTAGCCGGAAGTCAGCACTAAGGTCTACAATCTTGAGGCCTTTTTCCAGCAGGCTTGAGGCATATCCTGCAGCAACTCCGTGAGGGAGGGCTAGGAAGGCAACTTCTGCTCCACTAGCAGCTACGGCCTCTGGGTCAGGGTCGATAAATGTGAGCTCTGCGGCGGGAGCACCGCTGAAGCGAGGAAAGAGATCCGCGATACTCTTACCAGCATTTTGGCGAGAGGTAACGCACACGATTTCGGCGTGTGGATGGGTCAGAAGTAAGCGAAGGAGTTCCAACCCCGTGTAACCGCTGGCTCCGATAACGGCTATTTTGGCACGATTCATGAGGTGTTGGCAATGCCATGAAAATACGTGCTTGCCAACTCCTAAGTGATGGGGTTAATTGCGCCTCCTTGCCTTTAGCTATTGAATCTGAAGGCAAAACAACATCGGGACTTGGCGCAGTTTGGTAGCGCGCTTCGCTGGGGGTGAAGAGGTCGCAGGTTCGAATCCTGTAGTCCCGACCAATCTAAAAAACGGAATCACCTCTGGTGGTTCCGTTTTTTTGTCTCGGGACGACAGGATGAGAACGAAGTTCGAGCGCACGACATAGTGCCGTGCATCACGGCAATTATTAAATCAGAAATGCGGAGGAGTATTTCTTCAAGCCCGCACAGAGTGAGCGGAGCGAACTCAATCCTGTAGTCCCGCCTGGCGTAACCCGCGATCCGAATTCAGCACATGATTCAACAACCCAAGTTTCCCAAGGAGGAAACTAGCAGGCCAGTATAAGCTAATAAGATGAACTCAGCGTATGATCCAATAAACCAGACTTCCAAAGGAGGAAGCAATCAAGGAATGAATCTCAGATGACGAGCCAAATCTGAATGGGCCTGACCGTCTAGGACGATGACGCCCTCACCGCCCAGCGCAATTTTGCTGAGCTTGCCCGTGGGTTATCGTATTTCTCGCTGGAGGAGGCGCGGATGACACTCTCGCTGATGGCGCTGTAGAGCCCATCTGTCAGTCCCCATTGAAAGGCCTTTTTCACTCGGCGATCCTCGCCGCTGTGAAAGGTTAGGACCGCGACGCGTCCGCCCGGCCGGAGGCAGTCAGGTAGCCTGCGCAGCCAGCCGTCGAGGACTTTGAATTCATCATTTACCGCAATACGGAGCGCCTGAAAGACACGACGCTGACTGAGGTTGATCCGATCTGCGTCAAAAGACTTGGGTAAGGCCTGAGCAACGGCGCTAGCGAGTTCTCTCGTGGTGTCGAATTCCTGATTAGCTAAGGCACTGGCTAGGCTTGCGGCATTGGGCTCATCGGCATTTTCGCGCAACAGATTGGCGAGTTCCAGCGCATTCAATTTTTTGACCAAGGCGCTGGCTGATACCCCCTTGTTGGGGTTCATGCGCATATCGAGCGGTCCTTGGTGTTTAAAGCTAAACCCCCGTGCCGGATTGTCGATCTGCATCGAAGAGACTCCAAGGTCGGCGAGAATGGCATCGGCACCATCGTGCCAGCCTATTTTACTTAGCACTGTGCGCAGGGCGACAAAGTTGGTGCGCTCGCACTGCAAGGATTCTGCCGGAAAGCCAGCCGAGCGAAGACGAGTCTCCGTTTTTGGTAATTCGATGGGATCTTGATCTACTCCGAGTAAGCAGCCGCCAGGCTGCACTGCTTTCAAAAGCTCTTCCGCGTGACCTCCATAACCGAGCGTGCAGTCGGTCACCCGCTCACCCGCTTGGACGGATAGCGCCTGCATGATCTCGCCCACCATGATCGGCACATGCTGGCCTGCAGGAGTTTTGCCGCCAGCGAGCACATGGGCTACGGTGTCGGCGTAACGCTCAGGATTGAGCTCTTTGTATTTTTCCTCAAAGCGCCGCGGGTTCTTGCCCTTGTATCGCACCCGGCGCTTGTGTGGTTCAGGAGTCTCTTCGCTGGTCATGCCCCAAACATGAGGGGCGGACTCTGAGAAGCAAGCGGAATGGGTTCAGGCGATATCGCCATGAAGCCTCTTTTTCTCCGCCATTAGTTTTTTCTGATAACGACCTTGAATAATATCAATCAGTACAAGCACTGCGATGACAAAGTAGAAAGTAGTCTTGCTCATGGCCTCGACCGGATATCCGAAGAAACTCAGGTGGGCTTTGTGGCCACCTTCTGAGATGAGTAACACACCTACAATGAAGAGAATGAACAACCCGAGCACCTCATAGAGTCTATTTTTTTGCAGGAAGCTTGATACTTTATCCGCCATCACAATCATTAGGATGCCACTAATAACGATGGCGATGGTCATCACCCAGGCGACCTTGGTGATCGCCATGGCGCTAAGAATAGAATCAAAGGAGAACACTAGGTTCATCATGACGATGAGAGCGACGATTTTAGCCATAGAGGCCTGTTTCTTTTGCTGATCATGAGCATGGGCTTCCTCATAGCTGAGCATATGAATGATCTCTTTGACCGCAGTGTAGATGATGAAAACGCCACCGATCAGGGTGATCAATGAAGCGAAGTTGACCTCAGCATAGACAAAACTAGTATCGAGTTTGAACCAGGTAGACTGGAAGGAGTGCATCATTTTAAGCAGCAGGAAAAGGAGGCCGATACGTAACACTACCGCCAAGCCAATGCCCCAGATACGAACGGCCTTCTGCTTCTCTAGTGGGGCGCGTTTTGACTCTAAAGAGATATAAAGCAGATTATCAAAGCCAAGGACTGCTTGGAGGAGAATGAGCATCAATAGGTCGACAAGATTTTCCATGAAAAGGGTTTACCATTCTTGCGCGTGCTTGCCAAGCTTGGCCGATGCGGCATGATAAATACATGCAGCAGAACCGACTCGGGAATAGTGGTATCGTGGTCAGTGATATTTGCCTAGGCACTATGACCTTTGGCATGCAGTGCGATAAGCAGCAGAGTTTTCGCATCCTCGACAAGGCAGTGGACGCGGGTATCGACTTTCTCGATACCGCTGAAGTTTACCCAGTGCCGCCTACCAGTGAACTTGCTGGACGTACCGAGGAACTTCTCGGAGAATGGTTGAAGACTAAGAGCCGTGATAGCTTGATCATTGCTTCAAAAATAGCTGGTCCAGCCCACGGTTGGTTTAATCCTCCTGTGCGCGGTGGCAAGGCCGCGATTGACCGCCATCAAATAAGGCTGGCGATTGAGGGGAGTCTGCGACGCATGCAGACTGATTACATCGATCTCTATCAAGTGCATTGGCCAGATCATGCTATGCGTGCAGAAGATACACTTGGAGCTCTGGATGAGTTGGTGGCGGAGGGCAAGGTGCGGGTGACGGGGACCAGCAACGAGGATGCCTATGGGCTGATGAAATCGCTCTGGACGAGTGATCGATGTGGCCTAACCCGCTATGATACCATTCAGAATAATTTTTCGCTCAACAACCGTCGATTTGAAGATGAACTGGCCGAGGTATGCCGCCGAGAAAATATCAGTCTTCTACCCTATAGTCCTCTGGCAGGAGGTGTTCTCACAGGTAAATACAATGGGACACAATTTCCAAAAGGGGCACGCTTCAGCAGCTACCTTCAAAATGGGGAACCACGTCAGAAGGCTATGGCAGAGCGCTTTGTGAATGATCGAAGTATGGCTGCCACGGAGAAGTTTATCGCCCTCGCGGAGGAAGTTGGCATGAACATAGTGACTATGGCAACTGCGTGGAGCAAACAGCATGATTATGTGGCATCGACTATTGTTGGGGTTTCACATGAAGATCACTTAGAGCCTATTATTGCCGCAGCTAATATGACTCTCGATACCGCTACGCTGAAAAAAATTGATCAAGTCAGTCAGGATATTCCCTATCCAATGGGCTGATGATATACGAGTAAGTATCAGTCACTTTCGATTTCAAGGTCGGGAATGTGACCGAAGGAAATACGCATAGGGGCGTCTTCGATGGCATTATGAGCACCGCCAAGATAGATTGATTGTTTGCCAAATTTTTTCACTAGCTGATCCATAGACTGATTTAGAGTCTGTCTGTTTTTACCTGCTTGATAAGTCGCAGTGTCCGACTCCTTAAAGAGCGAGGGGGTGTAGTTGCCCTGCTCAACCAGATGGCCAAGCACCATGGATATTTTTAACAGCTGCTCCTGATGATGAGGACGTTGCTTCCAGAGGTGCGAGGCTACTCGTGCAAGATTGAGTGAATCGTCTGTGGCTTCTAATGCAGCTTCCCAATGCCAATGACCACCGCGAAGATAACGTAGAGATAAAGAGAAACGCTGTGCCAGCATGCCATGGCTACGGAGGCGTTGGCCGGCTTTTTGAGTGAGTTTGTGCAATACAGAGAGCGCGCCCTCAGGAGTCCGCTTGTCAGGTGGTAGCACATGGCTATGGCCGATGCTGCGACGCTCTGAGGTTTTGCTTGGGACTTCTTTGCCGCGTAACTGTAGCCAGAGCCGGTCGCCCTCAATACCACCCCAGGCAGTATGGAGCTGCTTGCGTGTGGCGTGGCACAGAGTCCTGACATCATGGATGCCATTGGCGTGGAGGCGTAGCTCCATGGCGCGGCCGACACCGTGGATATCACGGAGCTCAAGTTCGTAGAGGATTTCTGGTAGCTGCGTAGACTCAATAATGAACAAGCCATCGGGCTTGCGCATCTTAGAAGCCATCTTGGCGAGCCATCGGTTGGGAGCCGCGCCGACAGAGCCGTTGATCCATGGGCCAACTTGGTCGTGGATGGCGCGTTTGATCTTTTGGCCGATGTCCTGCACGGTTTCTGGCTCTCGTAAATTATAAGGCAGCCAGCACCACATTTCATCAATCGAGAGAACGTCTTCAACGTGGATGCAGGATTCTACCGCAGCAACGAGTCGATGGTGCAGCTCTACATACTTGGCTGGTCGAGCTTGGACGATTTGAATGCCGGGGCAAAGCTTGCGCGCATCACCGATGCTGGTGCCCGTTTTAATGCCATGCGCCTTGGCTTCGTAACTGGCGGCAATGCAGCAGGATGTTTCTGCCATTACAGGAGCGATGCCCACCGGCTTGCCACGTAGGTGCGGCTGCATGTGCTGCTCCGCGGAGGCGAAGTAGGCGTCAAAGTCAACAAAGAGAGCGGTCAAATCCATAATACTGTTCAAAAGAACAGTATTGTAAAATGAGATAAGGGTCAATGACGGATTGCCCTAGGCGAATTTTCAGCCCTCATTTTCAGATCCAAGATACCTTGAATATCGAAGAATCATTTCTTCTTCTTCTTCTTTTTCTTTGTAGGTTTTATATCACCTGGATCAACTTTCTCGCCGTTCGCGTTGATGAGGGAAAATACACCTCCAGTTCCTTTGGCGAGAGTCTCCATGGCCTTGGCGGCCTTCGGCTCCATTAGAGCAATGGTATTGATGACAATGCCTTCTTCTTTGGCTCGGGATGCTATGCCCTCGGCAACTTCAACAGGATCTCCCGGAGCTGAACCATCTGTCATGAACACAATGGAATTGGGCAATGGATCCATATCAAAGGCCATTGCCATAGGAGGGTCCCAATTCGTGCCAATAATGAGTTTGCTTTTTTTGATGATGGCTTCGCTTTGAAAGATGTTGCTGTCTGTGGCATCAAGCCAAGTGGGCTTGTGGCGTTCACCGATGGTGGTCCACCCATGAATTCCGTTGGTGGCTTCCCATTTATATTCCTCACCGTTTCTGCTGGTAGCGCTGAAACTTTTGCCTCGTCCTTGTATTTTTTCACAAGCCACCCAGGCAGGTCCTGCAAAAAAGATCATTTGGTATTTTTTGTCTCCGTTCAATTGCATCACAGATTTTGTCAACTCAGCACGCATGAGAGCTTCACGTTGCCCCCTCATGGAAAGCGAGTAATCAATGACATAAAGGATCCGGTCACCTTTGACTTCTTGGCCAAAGAAGGTGGTGCTGACCCCTGTGCCCATGTCGTCCTCACCCCAGCCATCTCCAAAATCGTCACCATCACCGAATTCCGTGGAAGGCGCTGTAACGTTGATTTCGGGTACGGGAACAGCAACGTTGGACTGGGTGTTGGCAGCGATGACCCTGGCCATGGAGGAAGAGGGTGCCGATGGTTTGCGCTCGACGGCACGAGTTATTTGACGTTTTTGCACCTTATTGTCTTCTTCCGAAGGTGAATGATAAGAGACGATTTCTGGCGTAAAAGTCTCTACGCTTGGCAACAGTAGCAGGAGAAGAAGGGTGCCTATTAATACTACACTGAGTATGGCAACGATAATACTGGTAAGCGTGGAGATACGTTGCTGAGCCTTCAGGCGCGCTTGTGCTTCGGGAGATAGTTGTGCGTGAAGACTCATATACTTATATAACCATTCAAGTATTCTATCATCCCACCATGTATGGACATAGTAATATTTAACCCTCAAAATTGAGGATTAACGCATGTGGCTTTAGTATCTGGGAATCAGCAGGGTGCGCCCAATTCTCAGGTTTGAGCCCTTGAGCCCATTCGCACGTTGGATTGCAGTGACCGTCGTGTTGTATTTACGAGAGAGCCCCCATAGCGTGTCCCCTTTTTTGATGGTGTGGCGAAGGGGGGGCTTGCTTTTGGGTTTTGCCGTGATGGCAACCGCAGGTTTACTGGTTGGTGTGGCCGCAACAGCTGGTTTAGCTGGTGTGGGTTTGGGGGAACTTGCTGCAGGTCTCGCCGTCGGCTTGGGTGTGGCTACTGCCGCTACGACAGCAGGCTTGCTGGTCGTGGCGGGTGCCACGGGCTCGTGGACAATGCTCTTGCGCCACCAGCTACCCTTGCTTTTATCATTCGCCCAGCGCTCGATATAGTTGCCCTGGTTATCAAAAGGGCCTACGCCTGGGTTGTATCCACGGACGCTTCGATTTTCGCTGATGGGTCCACCACCGCCACCGCCACCGCAACTTGCAAGAAGCATGGTCAGCAATGCGAGCAGACTCAGCACACTGAATCGGTAGCTTGCACTGCAGGTGACATTACTTTTCATGAAGTGGAGTATGGCAGATGCTGATAACTTGGCAAAAACTTATCGAGATCAATTTCGTAAGTGTAATAGAGTTGGGCTACACGCTAAGATAAAATCCTGTTAGCCTGTGAGTGTTGTGAACTCATCTTCGTTCAAGATCGCAACGCCAAGAGATTCAGCTTTGTTGCGTTTTGAACCTGCTTTTTCCCCCGCTAGCAGATAGTCGGTGTTTTTTGATATCGATCCAGATACTTTACCGCCAAGAGACTCGATTATTTTTTTGAATGTGGGGCGGGGTTTGCTGAGTGTGCCAGTGATGACAAAGGTTTTGCCGGCCACGGGTGAGTCAGACGATGAGGCAGCGGATTTTTCTGGATCGTAGTTATCCGAGGCCGGGTTGATGCCGAGCTCTTCAAGTTTCTCCAGCACGTGCTGACCTGCAAGGCTATTGAAAAAAGCGACGATATGCTGAGCTGCTACGGGCCCGAGTTCAGATTCTATCTGATACTGGGCGAGCCTTGGATGGTTTTCTTTTTTTCGTTTCGAAACGCTCAACTCTTCGAAGTCCGGAAGTTCGGCCAAATCCCTAAGTATCAGGGATTCAGAAACTTCGCTGAGGCTGTGGTGGAGGCGTGCGATCTCACGAGCGGCAGACTCTCCGATTTGTGGAATGCCCATGGCGTAGATCCACCTTGAAAGTGGGGCTTCTTTTGAATGATCGAGAGAGTCGACGATGAGGGTGGCCTTTTTCTCACCGAGGCGACGTGGTTTGCTCTGCCCACCTTCTAGCTTAGCGGGGTCGAGTAGCAGGTCGGCCAGTGATTCAGGCTTGAGGTCGAAGAGCTCGAGAGTGGTGGAGACGGCTTGAGTTTCTACCAGTTTTTCAGCGACTGCGGTGCCGAGCCCATCAATATCGAGTGCTTTGCGAGAGGCGAAATGCTTAATGCGAGTGACCGCCTGCGCGGGGCAGGCGAAGTTCGTGCAGCGCCATGCAACAAAGCCTTCCTCTTGTTCAATCGGTCCGGAGCAGGATGGACATTCCCCATTTACATATTCGAAGAGATTGAATGGCATGCTCTGCGGTGGTCGTTTAGCTGTGATGACCTTGACCACAGCTGGGATGATCTCACCGGCTTTTTCGATGATGACGGTGTCTCCGATGCGGACATCTTTGCGGTCAATCTCATCCTGGTTGTGGAGGGTCGCGCGTGAGACAGTGGTGCCTGAGACGAAAACGGGCTCCAGCTCGGCAACAGGAGTTAGTACACCAGTGCGCCCGACTTGAATGGTGATTTGTTGTAACAGCGTCTCTTTTTGCTCGGGCAGAAATTTGTAGGCACAGGCCCACTTCGGGTGCTTGGAGGTAGAGCCAAGTTCCTGATGAGTAGCGAGCTTGCTGACTTTGATGACCGCGCCATCGGTAGCGTAGGCAAAGTGGTGGCGGGCTGCATCTAGCTTGATGATGCTGGCAAGGAGATCAGAGACATTATCAGCTTCTTCGAACCAAGGGCTTGATTTGAGCTGGTAGTCGCGAAGTGTTTGCTGGAACTCGGGGGTGCTGGAGTAGGGTGCATCATCGACTTGTCCATAGGAGTGAAAAATACATTCCAGTGGACGTGTGGCCACGAGCTTGGAGTCGAGCTGTTTGAGGGTGCCTGCGGTAGCGTTGCGAGGGTTGACAAAGGCAGGCTCACCAGCTTCATCACGTTGTTCATTGAGCTTAGCAAATGCCTGGTTGGGCATGAAGACTTCGCCACGGACTTCAAAGAGTGCCGGCGCGCCCTCAGGAAGTCGCAGAGGAATCGATTTGATGGTTTTGATATTTTGGGTGATATCATCACCAGTGGCTCCGTCGCCTCGGGTCACTGCGTAATCGAGTATGCCGTTACGATAAACGATGGATACGGCGACGCCATCGATCTTGGGCTCGATACTGAGTGCGACCTGGTCTGTGCCTAGGTTTTTTGCTAAACGTTGATACCAGTGACGAAGATTTTCCATTTTGCTCGCGCTAGGATCATCAAGAGCTTTCAGTTCTTCGTCTTTGAGCTCATGAATGTCCTCGATGGAGAGCATCGGGACGAGGTGTTTGATTTGCTGAAAATCTTTAAGTGGCGCACCACCGACGCGCTGAGTAGGGGAGTCTGTTTTGGCAAGTGCGGGGTGGCTGGTCTCGAGCTTTTTGAGCTCGTTCATCAAGGCGTCATATTCAGCGTCTGAGACTTCTGGCTCAGCGTCTTGGTAGTAGAGCTTGTTGTGGTGTTCGAGCTGTCGGCTGAGTTCGAGGATACGTTTTTCTGGATCTGGTTGCCGAGACTCGGCGTGTGCAAAGAGGTCGTCCATGGTCAAGAAAGGCTAATCCAAAAACTTCCCGGGGTTGAGAATGCCTTTAGGGTCGAGTGCGTTTTTAATGCTGTGATGCATGGCCATTGAAGTTTCCCCCAAGGCTTGCTTGATCCATGGCTTCTTAGCCAAACCAATACCGTGTTCGCCGCTAATGACGCCACCGTTTCCAATGACCCAGGTGAAGAGCTTGTCGAGAGCCGTATCGGCTTTCTTTTTGGTTTCTGGATCAGCGTAGTTATCGACCATGAGGTTGGTGTGAATATTGCCATCTCCCGCGTGGCCAAAGCAGGCAACGGGAATACCGGTTTCCTGCTGTAGCTGCTTGGCGAAGTTGACGAGATCGACGAGCTTGGAGCGAGGCACGACAATATCCTCATTGAGCTTGGTAAGGCCGGTGTGCTTGAGCGAGTAGGAAAAATCACGTCGTAGCTGCCAGATGCGTTCACAGGCGTCTTCGTTGGGTGCTTCGTCAATACGTAGCGCGCCCAACTCAGTGAGAAACTGGTGCAAGCGCTTAAGCTCTCTTGCCACGGTTTCTTCATTACCATCGATCTCAATCATCAGGTAGGCGTTCCCTGGTGGCAGCTTGTCATTGCCCAAGTAATCTCTTGCCGCGGCCATGGTGAAGCCGTCGGTGATTTCTAATGCGGAGGGCAGTGTGCCTGAGTCGAGGATCGCTTGGACAGCTTCAGCGGCAGCGGTGAAGTCGGTGAAAGAGGCTCCAAGCATCGCCCGCGTCTGAGGATGAGGAATTAGGCGAACGGTGATTTCGGTAATGATACCCAGCATGCCTTCCGAGCCAACCATCAGAGAGGTGAGGTCAAAGCCGGTGGAGTTCTTATGGCAGCGTCCGCCACTGCGCAGAATTTCACCCGAGGCGAGTACGGTCTCTAGTCCTAGTGCGTATTGCTTGGTGACGCCGTACTTTAAGCAGCGTGGTCCGCCAGCATTGGTGGCTATATTACCACCAATAGTGCATTCCTTGAGTGATGCGGGATCAGGTGGGTAATACCAGCCGTGCTCTCTAACGGCACGTTGAAGTTCTCCTGTAATGACACCCGGCTGAACTACGGCGACACCATCGGAAGGGTTGATTTCGAGGATTTGGTTCATCCTCATCATGGATATTAAGATGCCCTTATTTACAGCTACACAGGCACCTGTGTGCCCGCTTCCTGCTGCGCGCGTGTAGACGGGGGTGTGATTCGCCGAAGCATACTTGATGACGGTGGCGACATCTTCTGCCGATTCAGGGAAAACGACTACATCAGGGAGGCTGGATGCATGCCATTTGTCCGAGGCGTGTTCAGTCAATACTTCTGGCATCGATGACACCTGATCGGGCCGCAATAGAGAGCCTAGCTCGTTGCTAAGATTGTTGCCTAGATCGATAAGGTTGTCGGTGATGTTGTCGGTATTCGTCACGTTTGTTATGTAAGCTCGGAATGGCGATAATACACTAAGAAATGTGCCCAAATTACGATCATTCAGGCGATGAACTGCGAATTACTTGAATCGCGGCAGCCATATCAGCTGCTTTAAAGGTTGAGGAACCAGCGACGAGGACATTGGCTCCTGCTTGGATGGCCGAGGGCGCGGTCTCTTGGTCGATGCCCCCGTCTACTTGAATGTGATAAGCAAGGCCACGCTCGTTGCGCCAAGCTGCAGCTTGTTCCACCTTAGGCATGACCTCTTGCATGAAGGACTGGCCGCCAAAACCAGGTACCACGGTCATGCAGAGTAGCATGTCGATTTGATCAAGGTAGGGCTCTACCTCTGACATAGGAGTTGCAGGATTGAGCGCGATTCCAGCTTGTCGACCGGCATCTTTGATGCGTTTGAGTGTTGTGCTGACGTCGTGCTCTGCCTCGATGTGCACGGTGATCATGTCTGAACCAGCATCAAGAAAGCGGTCCAAGTAGTGATCGGGTCTGGAAATCATCAGGTGAACGTCGAGAAAGGCATCATTAACATCATCGATGGCTTTGATGATCGCTGGGCCAAAGGAGATATTATCGACAAAGTGACCATCCATAACGTCGAGATGAATCCAGTCACCGCCACTGTTGATGGCTCGCTGTGTTTCCTCCTGAATACGCGAGAAATCAGCAGCGAGAAGGGAGGGTGCAATGATGATATCAGTGTGTTGCCATGAGCTCATGATTGAGAGTGTGAAGTATTCGGTTTGAAGTTTGAAGTTTTTTTGACAGATTGCTTATGTGAATGATGTGAGTGATGACAGCGAGGGCCTGATGATAGATTTTCAGAGTGATGATTATTTCATGCAGATGGCTCTGCGTGAGGCGCGCAAGGCCTACGAGGCGAAGGAGGTGCCAGTCGGAGCAGTCATCGTCCGTGATGGCTCGGTGATCGCACGTGCATGGAATCAGGTAGAAACCTTGAAGGATGCCACCGCACACGCTGAGATGTTGTCCTTAACATCTGCCCAAGATGCTGTCGGGGATTGGCGACTTGAGGGCTGCACTTTGTATGTGACTAAGGAGCCATGCCCGATGTGTGCTGGGGCGATCGTTCATTGTCGTCCTGATAGGGTGGTCTTTGGCTGCCCCGACGAGAAGGGGGGTGCAGCAGGAGGCTGGATTAATCTACTCGAGTCTAACCCGCCGCTTAATCATCGTTGTGAGATTGCGTCCGGGGTTTTACAGGATGAGTGTCTTGCCCTGCTGCAGAGTTTTTTCCGTGAAGCACGCGACAGAAAAAAAGCGGAGCGTGATTTAATCAGGAAGCAGGCAGGTGAGGGTGATGCCTAAAAAGCCACGAGAATCACGGCGGTTCTCATAGCGTTTTAGTAGTTTGCTAGAACAAGTATTCTGGAGCTTTTTTTTTGGCTTAAAAAGGCTCATCGGCAAATACGAACATTACCGAAGCTGGTCTTGAAGCCGTATCTACTACCATAGCGGCTACCGTATCTGTGACTAGTATAGCGGTTGCCATAGTGACTACGATAGCGACTCAGGTGATGATAGTTATTGTTGTGGTGGCCATAGCTTGAGCGATAGGTGCTGCGCTTGCTGTGGCAATGGTGCACGATGGGCACCCCATAGTAACGATAGATAGGCTGACGGCAATGGTCGTAACCTGAGAGGATGCGTTTGGTATAAATGGCGCAGCCACAGGAAGCATGGCCGCTTCGGTAGGTGTAGCTGGAGCCGCAGTGCTTGGGAGAGCGGGCTTCTGCGGTAGGGGAGAGTGCCAGAAGCCCAACGATGATGGTAAGTGTAGCAATGATGATTTTCATATCTTGTTTATTTGTGTTGTTCGCCCCGTTGGACGCACTAGATATGAAACTTATTCAGATTTTTTTAGCCTGAGTTACAATCAAGCAAGACCTTGCCATCACGCTGGTCTTCCATCGCTCGCTTCAGAGCGGTGGTGATTTCTGCCAGTGGATAGATGGAGTCGATAGGCTGTGCCAGCTTGCCCTCGCTGATCCATTGAGCAAGCTGCTGGTAGGTTTCGCCGACAAGCTGGGCATCGTTCTCCTTGATCCACTCTGTGACCCAGAAGCCATGCAGCTGAATGCGTTTGAAGATGAGGAATTTGTTGGGAACTTTGAGACTTCTTCTGCTCATCGCCCCGTAGGTGACGTGTATGCCTTTGGTGGCGATGATGTCCATCAAGCGTAGGGCACTGTCTCCGCCGACGGCATTGAGAGCGAGA
>ENA-UOYH01000080-UOYH01000080.1-marine-metagenome-genome-assembly--contig:-NODE-80-length-43192-cov-5.008141_pt1 | contig 43192 bp, 38 predicted proteins | sample MGYA00238175_ERZ767261 | MGnify/ENA primary metagenome ERZ767261 (study PRJEB28946, sample SAMN06267185) | marine metagenome | isolation source: Columbia River Estuary | place: USA:Columbia River Estuary...
CTGCCACTGGACAGCGAGGCGCCCTCAAAATATTCGGCACTGACTACCCGACACTCGATGGCACCTGCCTGCGTGACTACATCCACGTGGATGATCTCTCACGTGCTCACATTGCTGTGTTTGACCGCTTAGATGAACCGAACACTTTTGTTCACTACAATCTCGGCACCGGCAAACCGACCTCCGTTCGCGAGATCCTTGATGCCGTAGAGCGTGTTACAGGTCTAACCGTCCCCGCAGAAGAAGATGTGCGCCGCCCTGGAGATCCCCCATCGCTCTACGCAGACAACACCAAAGCTCGCACTGAGCTAGGCTGGAATCCTGAGCACATGGATATCGAATCTACCATTGCGAGTGCCTGGAAATGGCATCAATCACACCCAGAAGGTTACCAGCAAAAGTAAGTCGACTTTGCCAACCAGAAACACACTCAGAGCATATTCAGATATGCTGTCGACAAGTTAACATCTTATTTCTACCATTTCATCATGCCCAACGATCTTCACTACTGCCAGGACTACTTCTCCTACAAGCGCCGTAAATCACGCGAAATCATGGTGGGCAATGTTGGCGTTGGCGGAGACAACCCAATACGGGTGCAGTCGATGATCACCTCCGACACCCGCGACACCGAGGCATGCGTGAAACAAGTGCTCGATCTCGCCGAGGCGGGATGTGAAATCGTCAGGATTACCGCCCAGACTAAGAAATATGCGGCCAATCTCGAGAACATTCGCGACGGCGTGCGCGCTGCGGGATGTGACGTACCGCTGGTAGCAGACATCCACTTCAAACCCGATGCCGCTTTTGAAGCCGCCAAATGGGTAGAGAAAATCCGGGTCAATCCCGGCAACTACGCCGACAAGAAAAAATTCGAAATCCGCGAATATTCTGATGAGCAGTATGCTGACGAGCTGGAGAGAATTCGTGAAGACTTCGCTCCGCTTGTTGAGCTCTGCAAGGAATTAGGACGCGCCATGCGCATCGGCACCAACCACGGCTCTCTATCAGACAGGATCATGAATCGCTACGGCGACACCCCACTCGGCATGGTAGAGAGCGCGCTCGAATTCGCCCGCATTGCCCGTGACCACAATTATCACAATTTCTGCTTCTCAATGAAGGCCTCCAATCCGAAGGTCATGATCGAAGCATACCGCCTGCTGGTGGCGCGCCTCGACCAAGAGGGTGCTGACTGGAACTACCCCATCCACCTCGGGGTTACCGAAGCTGGCGATGGCGAAGACGGGCGCATCAAGTCCGCTATCGGTATTGGCTCACTATTAGCTGACGGCGTAGGTGACACCATCCGTGTGTCACTTACTGAAGACGCAGTGCATGAGATCCCCGTTGCTCAAGCACTCGTGGCAAGCATCCAGAACTCACACCTCAGCAATGACCCCGAAGGCGCTCAGCGAGGCACACTTTCCTACAATCCATTCTCCTACGAACGCCGTCATGCCCAGGAGCTAGAAGTCAACGGCCACAAGCTTGGTGCCAGCAATACCATTCGCGTGTTCACCTCACGCCAAAAATGGGATGCCCTCGCGCACAAAATTGACAAACTAGGAGACTTTACTCCTGAAGTGGTTGCTGAAGATGCTAAGCTCATCGAACTCGACCCATGGGATACCGCGTCCATCCAGGAAATAAATGCTATTCAAGAGCCCCAACTGGTCACCGTCAAAGATGGTTGCCACCCTGAAACCGACGGCGCTGCGGTCATCCACGCCTTCCGCCTACTCGCCTCAAAGCTCTCTGCTCATCACCCCATTCTGCTTAAGGACACTCTGGATCCTAGCAATGACCCAGACAAAGACTTCCTCGACACCTTATTGATTGCATCTCGCAACATCGGTTCCCTTCTCTGTGATGGCATTGGAGATGCCATCCTCATTCAAGGAGAGCAAGCCCCCGGCCAATCACTACGACTCGCCTACAACATCCTTCAAGCTGCCGGCTCGCGTATCTTCAAAACCGACTACGTCGCCTGCCCATCCTGTGGACGAACACTCTTCAACCTCCAGGACACCACTCAAAAAATCCGAGCAGCGACCGGCCACCTCAAAGGCGTTCGCATTGCCATCATGGGCTGCATCGTTAATGGCCCAGGCGAAATGGCAGACGCCGACTTTGGCTACGTTGGAGGCGCACCCAGCAAGATCAACCTCTACGTCGGCAAGCAAGCCGTCAAATTCAACATCCCCGAGGCAGAAGCAGTCGAACGGCTCATCGACCTGATCCGCGAGCACGACAAGTGGATCGATCCACCTGTGGCTAGCTAGTCAACTTCACCGCGCTCTTTGTTACCCTGCTATGCATCCAGCTGCTCGATACCACGCCAAACATCCTGCGCAGAGCCTTCCTCGGTGCGGATAAACAATTCCTGCAGACCTTTCGAGCTCTGCGTTACTGCCTTCAGTCCACCCGGGACTTCACGCTGCACTCTAACCTGGCCCGTTTTCCCACTCTTACCCAGAGATTTACCGCCATAGGATCTACCTATGATCACGCCTACCACCCCGGGTAGCGCCTCGATTTTGCTCATCGCACGCAGGCACTCCTTGGAAGAACTTTGATGACGACCTCGAGATGGCATAGCTAGATAAGTGCAATAGGATCAAGACCGACCACTGAGCAAATCAATGATCCGTTGCTTTGGCCGACCAACGATCGCCTTATCGCCAGAAAAAACAACAGGGCGCTGAAGTAGTTGTTTATGTTTGAGTAGAATTTCAATCACCGCCTCTGGATTAGCAACAAAGTGCTCGGGCACCAGCTCGAGCTTCTTAAACTTCGAGTCCTTACGCACCAAGTCCTCAACGGGATCCTCTAACACCTTGATGATTTTTTCTAAATCCTCACGACCGGGTGGATTCTTGATGTAAAGAATAACTTCATATTCAACGCCCAAATCCTCGGCGACCGCCAAGGCATTTTTAGAGGAGCCTCAATGTGGGTTATGGTAGATGATTGTCTTTGCCATAGCTCTTCAAAACATGAAGCTCTACTAATTTCAAAGTTAAAAACATTTCTCCTCTCATTAGCCTCATGGGCGAACCACCTCAAATATGAAGCTCAGAAAAAACCATATTGATGACTTCTCCACATTGATATTATTGATTACTCTATCTGCATGGCTGCTGAGATAAACCCAACATCACCCGAACAGCCCCCACAGCGAAAGGACCCCAAGTCATATGCTGGAGGGACTCCAGCAGTGGCATCAGCACTTAGGCATGTCATAAAAACAGCAGGCCCTATTCGCGGCGCCAAAGCCCTACTAGAGCTCAACCAGACCGACGGCTTTGATTGCCCTAGTTGCGCTTGGCCAGACCCCGACGACCACCGTGCGGTATCGGAATTTTGTGAGAACGGCGCCAAAGCGGTAGCCTCTGAGGCCACCACAAGGCAGATCGGCCGTGACTTTTTCCGCAAGCACAGCATCGATGATTTATTAGCCCAAAGCGATTACTGGCACGATCAGCAAGGACGTATTACGGAACCAATGGTTCTGCGCCAAGGTCAGTCTCACTACCAGCCTGTCACCTGGGACGACGCCTTTCAGCTTATTGGCAGTGAGCTAAACGCTCTCGAACACCCTGACCAGGCAGCATTCTACACCTCAGGACGCGCCAGCAATGAAGCCGCGTTCCTCTATCAGCTCTTTGTCCGCACCTTCGGCACCAACAACCTGCCCGATTGCTCAAACATGTGTCACGAATCGAGCGGCACCGCGATGAAACAATCCGTCGGAGTTGGCAAAGGTACCGTCACCCTTGAGGATCTTTACGAGGCGGAGACCATTATCTGCATGGGGCAGAACCCAGGCACCAATCATCCACGAATGCTTTCTGCTTTAGAAAAAGCCGTAGAGAATAACGCCCAAATCATCGCAATCAACCCTCTCAAAGAGGCGGGCCTCATTGGTTTTGCCCACCCGCAGAAAGTATCGGGAATGCTCGGTAAATCCACCCCGCTGGCATCACAATACCTACAGGTGAACTTAAACGGCGACCTCGCCCTCCTCCGCTCCCTCGGCAAGGAACTCTTCGAGCGCGACGCCCTCGACGCACCCTTTATCGATGAGCACACTCAAGGCATCGATGCCTACCGTAAGGTCTGTGACAATGCAAATTGGGATGAACTCACCAGCCTCTCTGGCATCGGCAAAAAAGAAATCAAACAACTTGCTGACACCATCTTACGCGGCGAGCGCAAACTTATCACCTGCTGGGCAATGGGCATTACCCAGCACCGCAACGCCGTCGCCACCATCCGTGAGATCACCAACATCCACCTCATGCTCGGCGCCATCGGCAGACCAGGAGCCGGCCTCTGTCCGGTCCGTGGCCACAGCAATGTCCAGGGGGATCGCACCGTCGGCATCTACGAGAAAATGCCAGAATCCTTCCTCGCCGCTCTTGATCAAGAGTTCGCCATCACCTGCCCGCGCAAGCACGGCTACGACACCGTCGAAGCGATCCTCGCCATGCACCGCGGCGACGCCAAAGTTTTTTTCGCCCTCGGCGGCAACTTCCTGCAAGCATCTCCGGACACCAACTTCACTGGCGAGGCACTCTCGAACTGCGCACTCACCTGCCACGTTTCCACTAAGCTCAACCGTAGCCACCTGATCACCGGCAAAACCGCCCTCATCCTGCCCTGCCTTGGCCGCAGTGAACGCGACACTCAGAATGAAGGCGACCAGTTTGTCACCTGTGAGAACTCCATGAGCATTGTGCACATGTCACGGGGCAAACTGAAACCAGCATCACCCGATTTACTCAGCGAACCAGATATCATTGCGAGGCTTGCCGAAGCCACCCTTGGCAATCTTGAGAAAATCGACTGGCGCTGGCTTGTTGGAGACTATGACCGCATCCGTGACTTAATCGAGAAAGTCATCCCCGGCTTCGCCCCCTTTAATCAACAAGTGCGCGAGCCAGCTGGATTTTACCTGCCTAATACAGCCAAACAAAGGATATGGGACACCCCCTCAGGCAAAGCCGAATTCAGCGCAGCCGATGTCGAGCAAATCCAAGTTGCCGAGGGCAGACTCATCCTCCAAACCCTGCGCAGTCACGACCAATACAACACCACCATATACGGCCTCAACGACCGCTACCGAGGCATCAGCATGGGACGGCGGATCATTTTCCTCAACCCCAAGGACATGCAAACACGTGACATCCGACCCGTTTCACTCGTCGACATCACCAGCCATTGGCAGGACGGCGAAAGAAAGGTGGAAAAATTCTACGCCATCCCATACGATATCCCAGAAGGCACAGCGGCCGCCTACTTCCCTGAGGCCAACCCGCTAGTGCCGCTCAATTCCACCGCCTTGGAGAGCAATACTCCGACCAGTAAATCGATTGAAATAAGCATCAACGCAGCACGCTAACCATGTCCAAGAAAACCTACCAAGTCTACATCCTCAAAAACCGCATGAATCGCCGTTTCATCGGCAAAGCGGAAGATGCTCAAGTGGAGTATACGGCACACAACAAAGGTGAATTCAAAGGCACCAAAGCATTCAAGCCATGGCAAATGGAATGGTGCAGCGACCAACTGTCACGCAACGACGCTCTTCGCCTCGAGGAAGAGCTGCGCCATCATAAAACCAACACCCCTATGTTAGAGTCCATCACGCATAAGCACGAGATGGGAATGTAGGTCACAAAAACCACTAGCCTAGTGGCATTTTAAGGTTATAGTTCGCGCATGGACAATTCCTACGCCAACTCATACGCCAATCCATACACCGTTGCATCACAGTCCGTCGACGTACGCGCTGAGTTTGTTCGCAAAACATACGCCCACCTTGCAGGTGCGGTCGGCGCCTTTGCCCTCATTGAAGCCTCGCTGCTTTCCATCCCGGGTATCGCCGGCACCGTATTTGGTCTCTTGGGAGCTAGCAGCTACAGCTGGCTCATTGTGATGGGTTTATTCATGTTTGCTTCTCACTTCGCCAACAAGTGGGCCATGAGCTCAACGAGTCTCAATATTCAGTACATGGGACTTGGTCTCTATGTCGTCGTTCAGGCTCTCATCTTCCTGCCGCTCCTGCTCATGGCCATGAAAATGACGGGTGATGCTACTCTGATCATCAAAGCTGGTGGCGTTACCGGCCTGCTCTTTGCCGGGCTTACCTTTGTTGCCTTCACCACCAAGAAGGACTTCTCCTTCCTCGGCGGTTTCCTCAAGATTGGCGGATTCATCGCCATGGGTGTCATCGTCATCGCGATCATCTTCCCTTCCTTCATCACGCTCGGCTTCTGGTTCTCAGTGATCATGGTGTTGTTCGCCGCTGGCTCCGTGCTCTACAGCACCAGCAACATCATTCACCACTACAATACCAACCAGTATGTAGCCGCCTCACTTGGACTTTTTGCCAGTGTCGCACTGATGTTCTGGTATATCCTGCGCATCTTCATGTCGCGGGACTAACGCTCACCAGTTCACCACTTAGCCGATAATTCGCTCTTCCCCCGAGTAGATATTAAACTTCGGCGGACGCAAAAAACCGATCAAGGTCTGGCTACTTTCGCGCGCAAATTCAACGGCTAAGGACGAGGGCGCTGAGATAGCCGACACCACCGGGATACGTGCTACCAAGGCTTTTTGCATCACCTCAAAAGAAACCCGGCCAGATACCTGCAGCAGGGTTTCTGAGAGATCCGTTCCTTGTTCTGCGGCCCAACCAATGACTTTATCGATGGCATTGTGACGACCTACATCCTCACGTAAAACAAGAATGTGGCCATCCGCCGCACAAAGCGCTGCCGCGTGTAAACCGCCAGTATCGGCAAACACTTCCTGTGCCGCACGCAACGCATCGGGCAAAGCCATCACAGTAGCAACCGAAACAGTGAAATCTCCCTCAATGGGTGGCGCATGCTGCTGAATTGCCTCAATGCTCGCCTTGCCACAGATACCGCACGATGAGGCACTGAACAAATTCCTGCTCAATCGAGCATGATCCAAAACAATACCGTCAGCGAGAAATACGTATGCGTGATTCTGTTTGTTTTCGAGATCGATACGCACCACATCATTGAGGGAATCCACCAAACCTTCAGTGAGCATAAAACCCTTCACCAGATCCTCATCATGCCCCGGAGTGCGCATCACCACCGCCACCGGCGTACCATCGACTGTGATTTGCAAGGGCTCCTCACGAGCCACAGAATCACTTACCAGATGACGCTCATCGCCAACTTGCTTGGCGATGTCAAATTCCGTGGATTCTTCACGCATCGTCACTTCGTGGTTCGACTTCTGCTAATATCTCGAGCTCACAGTCACCCGTGACTAGCTCACCCCCCTTGACGATTCTTGCCCGCAAGCCTCCGTATCCTTTGAGAAATTCATGTGTTCCCGGAGCACAAGCCTGATCCATCCAGTAACAGGGGCTACACTCACATGAGCCAGTCAGCTCCAGACCTCCGAGAGTGAAGCGCTTATCAATCAGTCCATTGAGATCCACACCCGCTAAGACCACATTGCGACGAAACGCCTTAGGATCGAACTCCCCCTTGACAACCTCATCCCGCACCCGCTCATACACCGCCCAGTCAAACAAAGTAATCTGACCCTTGTAGTCCGGCTTATAATCAAAAAAACGATCCCCCTCAATCCCACGCCCCGCCACACAGCTGATCCGCTCCACCTCCTCTATCGGGTAATCCATCGCCCCCTTACCATGCCGACCATAATAATTATGACCGGGGGAAATAAAGAGATGTTTCAAGCTGACATTCATATTTACAGGATGCTTCATTAAGCAATTTCTTCAAACTCAATACTTCCTCCTATCCACCCAGATAGGACATCTCAGGCTTAGGCTGGGCACCATCGATTTGGCTGCGCAACTCAGAATAACGATCATCTCTGGCAGCCCAGACACTACGGATGACTTCTGTTATTTGCCCGTCAGTGCCGCCATCACGCAGCAGCTTTTTTAAATCGTGCCCGTGTGACGCGAACAGGCAGGTGAACAACTGACCGTCCGAGGAAAGCCGAGCCCGATTACAATCGCCACAAAACGGCTTACTCACCGAGCTGATAAAACCCACTTCCTGATCGGAAAGATCCTGGTAGCCAAACCTCTTTGCCGTTTCTCCGATGTAATTGGGAGCAATGGCTTCCAGCGGAAAATGCTGGCCAATAGCCTCCACCATCTCGGTGTAGGGCACCACCTCGCCCAGCTTCCATCCATTGGTATTTCCTGTATCCATGTATTCAATAAAACGCATGGTCACGCCACGTTCTCGGCCGAATCTGGCCAGCTTAACAATCTCGTCTTCATTGACCCCCTTCTGGATCACACTATTGATCTTCACCTTAAGCCCATGTTCAAGAGCCGCATCGACCCCCTCAATGACGCGCTCAGGAGATGCGCCAGTGCCATTCATACGCACAAAGATTTCTGGGTTCAGCGCATCCATTGAAATCGTCACCCGCTGCAAACCGGCCGCTTTGAGTTTTTTGGCATACCGAGCCAGCGCGCTGCCATTGGTGGTCATCGCAAGGTCATGCTCACCTGGAATGTCAGCCAACATACTGACCAGATCCACTAAGCCACGTCGCAGTAGCGGCTCACCCCCTGTCAGGCGTAGTTTCTCCACTCCGAGGCTACAAAAAATCGCAGTGAGCCGCGCAATCTCTTCAAGCGATAAAATCTCAGGCTTGGGCAGATATGGGTAATCTTCATCAAACACCTCCGCTGGCATGCAGTAGCGACAACGATAATTACAACGATCCGTCACCGAGATCCTCAGATCACGGAGTGGTCGCTGCATTTGATCGACGGGCAAGCTCACACGCAAAGACTGGCATGGATGGACAAAAAAGACCAATCGTGATTTGATCTCTTCTTACAAAAGCTCACGCCATGCAAAATCTCATTTCCGTCACCCAGGCCGAAAACATCATCCGCCAACACCTCACCACGGCGGCTGTTGAAATCGTGCCCCTATCCAAGGCCCAGGGACGTTACTTACGTGAGGACATCCTTGCCGACCGCCCCCTACCTCCTTTTGACCGCGTCATGATGGATGGTATCGCCATCGCCCACGCATCCTTCGCCAGCGGCAATAACCGTTTCCCGATCACTGACACCCAAGCCGCGGGAACACCAGCGCTCACTCTGGAAAATGCAGACAGCTGCATTGAAGTCATGACCGGCTGCGTCCTACCACACGGATGTGATTGCATCATTCCGATCGAACACATCGACCTATCAGAAAACACAGCCAGTCTGCATAGCGACGCCAGCCCTCAGGCTAAGCAGCACATCCACTCGGCGGGAAGTGATACCGCAGCAGGAGAAATCCTACTGAGTAGCGGCCAAGTTCTCAACGCCGCCGAGCTCGCCATTGCCGCCTCCTGTGGCGCTACTCATCTTAAAGTCTCAGCTCTACCTCGCATCCTCATCATCACCACGGGCGACGAACTTGTGGCTCCCGAGGCAACTCCGCTACCCCACCAAATTCGCCGCAGCCACGCCACCGCACTAGAGGCACTCATCACCGGCATGAAGCTCGGCAAGGTCGACAGCATCCACATTGCCGACGACCCGTTAGCGCTGAAAGAAACAATCACCGAGGCACTGCCCGCGCATGACATCCTCATCTTCACTGGCGGCATCTCGAAAGGCAAATACGACTACGTCGCCCCTGTGCTCACCGAACTACTCGGCAGCCCCCACTTCCACGGCATCGCCCAACGCCCCGGCAAACCCATGGCGTTTTGGAAGAACTCAAACTCCCCCCTTGTTTTTGCCCACCCGGGCAACCCTGTCTCTGTCATGGCCTGCGCCGCTCGCTACCTCATTCCCAGCCTCGTGGAAATCCTCAGCGGACGCAGCCCCAACCCACAACAACTCCCCGCCACCGGCAGCTTCCACTGCCCCTCACACTTCACCGGCCTTGTTCCCTGTCGGATCAACAATGGCCGCATCCAGCTCGTGCCGCCATCTAACTCCGGCAACTTCCTCGCTCTCGCCGGCACTGATGGCATCGCCCAACTACCCGGCAATCTGACAGGAAAAGAGCTTCTCAACGAACAATCCAGCTTCTACCCTTGGGCATAGCATGAGTGACTTCAGCCACATTGATCAAAACAACCAGCCCGGCATGGTGGACGTCTCTACCAAAGAGAAAACCCGTCGCAGTGCTACTGCTCAGAGCATCATCGACGTCGGCCCCGAAGTCATGGCGCTCCTCGAGGACGGTGACATTCAAAGCAAAAAAGGCCCCGTTTTTCATACCGCTATCATCGCAGGAACCATGGCGGCAAAAAAAACCTCCGAGCTCATTCCCTTCTGCCATCCCCTGCCCTTAGAGAGTGCCAAGTTTACCATAGAGCCAAGTTCCAACACCCAGATCACCATCACCTGCACCTGCATCACCACTGGACGCACCGGCATAGAAATGGAAGCCTTATCAGGCGTATCAGGTGCAGCACTCACGATCTACGATATGTGCAAAGCGGTTAGCAAGGACATGCGCATTATCGAGACATGCCTAATAGAGAAAACAGGAGGCAAGTCAGACGACTACCAAGCCGCTCCATAATATCTATGCTAGGACTACTACTTATCGGAGGTAAATCCTCCCGTATGGGCTCGGATAAATCCGAGCTCGTCCTTCGTGATGGGCTAACCCAGCGAGAACGCGGCATCAAATTACTCAAGTCTGTATGCGACCAAGTCTTCATCTCTACTAACGAAGACACCGGTGAGCCAAACGCGATTACAGACGCCTTTGGTCAAGTCGGGCCACTGGGAGCCATTGCCTCTGCACAGCAACATGACTCAGATACCCCATGGCTCGTTCTCGCTTGTGACCTCCCCCTTCTGGAAGAAGAACACCTCCAATCACTCGTCAAAAACCGCAGCGATACTCACAAGGCAAGCTACTTCGCCAGCGCCAGTGATAACCTCCCCGAACCTTTGTGCGCCATCTGGGAGCCAGGCTCAGTTCAGGCGGTTCGCACAGCTCTCAAATCAGGCAGGAAATGCCCTCGCTCAGTGCTTATCGCGCTTCAGGACCGAGGCGAAGGCCATGCTTTACCCTCACCGGGTCTCTGGCCGCTAGCCAATACCAACACCGAGGCTGACCTCATCGAAATTCGAGCCCGCCTTGAACAAAACACTTCCGTAAAAAACATCACCGTAAGCTACTTTGCTCAACTACGAGAGCTTACCGGAATCAGCAACGAACCCATTAAAACCGATAGCAAAACTCCCGCCGGACTTTTCGAGGAAATCCGCGCAAAACACCAACTCACTTGCAAACGCAAGGGTATGATGGTAGCTGTAAACAACAATTTTACCGACTGGACCCATCAACTCACTGATGGTGATGAAGTTGTATTCATACCCCCTGTTGCCGGCGGCTAACAAATGGTATCTTAGAATAGTAAAATAAGAGAAATGTTTAAACTATCCGACCAGCCGATTAACCCGCCCGCTCTATGTGACGCGGTGCGCGACCCCGCTGCCGGCGGTTTCGCTAGCTTTGAAGGGTGGGTGCGGAATCATCACCAAGGTCGTAAAGTCGCCTCACTCGAGTATGAGGCCTATCCCGCACTTGCAGAAAAAGAAGGCAACCGTATACTATCGGAAATTCATTCCAAGCATGACATCATCGCTGCCCGCTGCGTCCACCGCACTGGGCATTTGCAAATTGGTGAAATAGCCATTTGCATCGCCGTTGCCGCTGCCCACCGAGAAGCAGCTTTCAGCGCCTGCAGCGCGATCATCGACGCCATCAAATCTACCGTTCCCATCTGGAAAAAAGAACACTATACCAACGGCAGTGCCGAGTGGGTCAAATGCGACTCCTGCTCGGGAAATGCCATCCATCATTAACACTGAAACAATTCAACATCTGTAACGTATTACAAACAGCAATTCTCATGTCTTACACAACACGTCGATCAAAACCTTCTGCCATTGGCCCTGTCCTAGCAGCCATCACCTTGTCTGCTACCAGCCTCTTAGCTCTCCCGCCCGAGCTTAGCCAGACTACCTTCACCAGCCCTGGCTTGACCCCGTCGCCAACATGTCTGAGTGCACACCCTAATGGCGATCTATTTGTCGGCGTTGACATGTGTGGGTCACTCGGCAAAGGACCAGGCAAAGGGAAAATTGTCAGACTTCGTGATACTGACAATGATGGCGTGGCTGACGAGCATACCCTCTTCGCTACCCTCGATAACCCGCGCGGCCTGATTGCCGTAGCAGACAAAGTCTACGTGATCTATACTAACTGGAAGGACGAGAAGACCTTCGGTGCGATGCACCTCGGCGTCCTCGAAGACGTCAACAAAGACGGCAAGGCCGACGGCCCACCGAAAATCCTCGTTTCCGACATCAGCTGCAAAACACACAACCAAAGCCGTGGTGCAGACCACACCACTAACGGTATGCGCATGGCTATCGACGGCTGGATCTACATCGCCGTCGGTGATTACGGTATGCATGAAGCCAAAGGCTCAGACGGCACCGTGCTCACCATGCTAGGCGGTGGGGTCGTGCGCGTTCGCCCAGACGGCTCCGAGCTCGAGATTTATACCCATGGCCTGCGTAACATTTACGATGTTGCCATTGACCCGCTGATGAACATTTACACCCGTGGCAACACCAACGACGGCGGCGGCTGGAATGTCCGCTTTATTCACAATATTCAGACAGCAAAATATGGTTACCCCATGCTTTTTAAGAACTTCACTGACGAAATCCTCCCAGCACTCGTTGACGTTGGTGGTGGCTCAGGCACTGGTTCGATGTTTTTCCAAGAGCCCGGCTGGCCAGAAAAATACAACAACGTGCCGTTGATGGGAGACTGGGGACGCAGCCAAGTCTTCATCCATCGCGTTCAGCCTGATGGAGCCTCCTTTACCCAGACACAAGAAGACTACATCGGACTAACTCAATTCACCGACATTGACGCCGACGCCTCGGGACGTCTCTACCTTGCGTCATGGAATGGTGCAGGATTCAAAGGCAACCCCGAAAAAGGCTACGTGGTCAGAATAGTACCTAAAGACTGGAAATATACGGCTAGCCCCAATTTCAAAGAACTGGCTGGTGACGCCTTAGTCTCCATGCTCAGATCTGACAGTGCCACCATTCGCCTGCACACCCAGCAAGAGATCCTGAACCGCAAGTCCGACACCAGTGCCGCCGTCCTTGCCATTGCAGCTGACTCCTCCGCAAGTATCGAGTCACGTGTTGCTGCCATATTCACCTATGCACAGCTGCTTGGCGAAAAAGCCAATACCGGCCTCGTCAGCTTGTCCAACGACGCGAACATCCGAGAGTTTGCCCTTCGCGCCCTAGCAGACCGCAAGCCCTTGGCTAGCGCGACTCCAACAGAGCCCTTCCTCGCTGGTCTCAAGGACAAAGATTTGCGGGTACAAGCCGTAGCTGCCATCGCTCTTGGCAGAATCGGCAAAGCGGAGACCGCCAAGGCTCTACTTGACGTCGCTATTCCACCGGCACCCATGAAAGCCTCTACTCAAAAAGACCATCAGGGTGGGCCACACGCCACTCCACACTCTGCAGTGATCGTTCCCCACCTAGCCGTGCAATCTCTCGTCGCACTCGGTGCTACCGAAGCGAGCCTCGCTGCCATTGATTCACCAAGTCAAAATGGAGCCCTCTGGGCGCTGCGCCTGATGCACGATCCCAAAGCTGTGGATGGGCTAATCAGCAAGCTGAACAATTCCAACGATAAGAATCTACAGAACAAGATCCTCACCGCTCTCGCACGTCTTTACCATAAAGAAGAACCCTATGACGGCTCCTGGTGGTGGTTCACCCGACCAGACACACATGGCCCATACTACAAGGCGATCAAGTGGTCTGAGTCTGGCAAAATTGAGAAAGTATACCGCGCCCATTGGGACAAGGCGGACGCTGCGCAAAAAACATTTCTTGCCTCAAACGCTGACAAGCACCGCATGAACCTCAGTGGTATTGGCAAAGCCCCACCAGCAAAAACAGCCAAGAAAAGTAATAAAGGCCAAGTCGGTAAGACAGCCATTGAAGACGTCATGATCGCACTCGACAAAATGAAAGGCAACCCCAAGGCAGGCAAGAAAGCCCTCGCCGGTCTTGCCTGCGCCGCTTGTCATAACATCAACCCTGACGACCCTATCAAAGGCCCTGACTTTAACCACATTGGCTCACTGCTGAACAAAGATCAAATCGCCGAGGCAATTCTCAAGCCCGCGGCCACCATCGCCGATTCTTGGGTTACAGTCACCATGAACGATGGCACCCCGCACATGGGAACATTGGTTTCTAAGAATGATAAAGAAGTTGTGGTAAACAATATCGCTGGCATCTCAGCCAAGCTCAATGCTGCTGACGTCAAAAGTGTCGAAAAACAGACCTCAAGTATTATGGGACCAGGGCTTGCCAACGAGCTTTCACTTCAACAGTTTGTCGACATGGTCAGCTATCTGCATTCATTAAAATAAGCTCACGATATAGCAAACGTGATCGATTCAGACGGCAAACTTGACATCGAAACAGACATAATGAAGCATAACTAGCATGCAACCTACTCAGTTCACGGATGCTGTAGAAGCCATTAGCTCCAATCAAGAAAGTTACGATTCTGGGGCTTACTACTTCCTCAAGGACGCGCTCGATTTTACCGTCAGGCGCGTCATGGAGAGTAATGACGGCAAGCATCGACATGTCGCAGCCAGCGAGCTTCTTGTTGGGTTCCGTGATTTTGCGATTCAAGAATTTGGCCCCATGGCCAGCACCATGATGACAGAATGGGGTATTAATACCTGCAGTGATATTGGCTCCATGGTTTTTGAACTCATTACAGAAGGCGTCTTCGGCAAACAAGATTCAGATACACGTGAGGACTTCTCCGAAATCTTTCCATTAATCGAAAGTCTGGAAGCCCCCTTTAGTCCATCTAAGCAGCTTACCAATTAAGTAAGAAACCATATCTAGCTACTGCGCCGAGCCACACGGCTTGCCGCGCCAATCCCCTCTCCTAAGCGCGTCCTCTCAGAGACGCCATTCTCCGGGGGACTTGCCAGTGACTCGTTTTACGAAGTTTGACAGACCAGATGCATCTGCGAATCCGGACTGCTGGGCAATCATCGACAAATTGAGAGATTGGTTTTTAAGAAGCTGTAAAATGCCATTCGTACGATACTCACGAATCATCTCTCCTGGACTGACCGAGGCATGCTTGGCAAAAACACGCTCAAGCGCACGTTTGGACAAGCCTGATGACTCCGCTACCTCTGCCACACTCGGACCACGAAGGGCATGGCTAGTGATGTAATTCACCGCAATCTGATAGAACAATAGATAGCGGTCTACCTGGTGACTCGACTCACGAATCACTATCACTGTCGGCTCCTGATGCTTGGCGCCCCCCTCCCAATCAAGCTCCAAGCGCTCCCCTAATTGATACATTGCCATACGGCCCAAATCAGCTGCATGTATGTCAATACTACTCAATGAGGGTGAGCTCGACTCACACAGTAAGTAATTATTATCCACTCCGATCACCGCAACTTCCTCGGGAACACTCAAGCCTGCAAGCTTACAGGCGTGCAACGCCGCAACTCCAGCTTCGTCATTACAGGCAAGTATACCACATGGTTTTACCAAGCCCTGAACCCACTTGGCAATTTCTGCAACCCCTTTCCAACCGTCGCGTTTTTCCTCAGATAGTGAGAGGACCTTAACATCAGCCGCTTGCGATTGGGCAAAGCCAACTAAGGCCTGTTCCCGCGCCTCCGACCAAATTACGCCTTTCCACCCCACATAGCCCCACTGTCGTAAATTTAAACGATCAAACTCAGCTCCAGCCAGCCTTGCGACCAGATCATCATCAACATGAATACCACTAGAGGGAAGTAACTCAGTGTCTCTTGGCCCTCGTATTGAAACTACCGGAATCTTGTGCTCTTCGAGATACTCAACCAGCTCATTGGCCAAACCACGAGCAATCACACCGATCACATTTTGGCTAGAAATACAGGCATCAAGATGTTGCCGATCTGACATTGGCGGCACGACCCAAACATTGTAATCTTGACCACTGAGCTGAGCATCAAGCACCCCTCGCAGTAATTCACGTGAAAAATGCCCCTGGCGAATGGCAATGAGCATAATGGTAGGCTTGGCCTTATTCATAATCGTCTATTTGATACGCTCATCATGAAGCATTATATCAACTGTCGCAAATTATAAATCAACTATCCGCATCAAAAGATTGTTTTTTGACTACAGCCTCAGCATATTGGACAGATGAAGACAGTCTTTGTTTCAGAAATTTCATACCGCAAGGCCAGGTCGACCTTTGAGCGCCTCTCGGCCGAGTCAGACTTTCATTTTATCCCAGTAGCTGAGGACGAAGCCAGCCTTGCATTAGCAATACGTGAGCAACATGTGCGCGGCTTTATCGCAGACATCCACCCCTACACCGGAGAACTTTACCAATCTCTGCCACAAGGAGGTGTCATCGCCCGCTTCGGAGTTGGGCATGATAGCATCGACAAGTATCAAGCAACGGCCAATGGGCTATGGGTAGCCAACACCCCCGGAGTCTTGGACAACGCAGTCGCAGAGCACGCCGTGTGGATGATTGGCTCACTTGCCCGCCAAATCCACCACGCCCATGGCACCACTGCTGCCAATGAATGGAAACCTGTGACTGGCATTGAGGTAAGGGGCAGAAAGATTACGATTTTAGGTTGTGGCAGGATTGGCAGATCTCTCAGCGCCAAGCTTCACCACGGCATGGGCATGCACGTCACAGGTTACGACATCATGAAAGATCCAACCTTCACTGCCGAGGACGGTATCGATCACTATACCACTTCACTCGATGACGCTCTTGCGGATGCCGACTTCGTACTCACCCTGCTGCCCGTATTGGAATCCACCAAGCATATCGCCAACTCCACATTTTTTGAGAAAATGAAACCTGGTGCCCGATTTATCAATTCCGCGCGTGGGGCTCTTGTTTGCGAGAATGATCTCTACGATGCATTACAATGCGGCCATCTGGCTGCAGCCGCCCTCGATGTCTTTGAAGCAGAGCCATACCGAGCACAAGACCCGGCCAAGGACTTGCGATCTCTGCCAAACATTCTTCTTACCCCACACATCGGCTCCAACACCGAGGAATCCAACGCCGGCATGGCAGAACACGCCGCGCGTAACGTAATGCAAATCCTCACCGAAGGCCCTGAAGCATGCCCGAACATCGTCAATCGCTAGCACAATCCATCGTCCTAATGGGTGTAAGCGGCAGCGGCAAGTCCACTGTCGGCAAACTGCTATCCACCCGCACCGGTGCTGCGTTCTTTGATGGTGATGATTTTCACCCTGAGCAAAACGTGCGCAAAATGAAAAGTGGCTACCCCCTCAATGACGAAGACCGCCAAGGCTGGCTTGAATCACTGAGTGAGCTACTCAATAATCACGACCAGCCTATCATCATCGCCTGCTCGGCACTCAAACAAAACTACCGAGACATTCTAGCCAGCGGGAACACCAAACCACGCTTTGTCTATCTACAAGGTAGCAGAGAGCTGCTACAAGAACGTGCCCATGCACGCTCGAACAAAGAAGATCACTTTATGCCAGTCACCCTGCTAGACAGCCAGCTCGACACCCTCGAGCAGCCAGCTGTAGACGCTCTTACGATCTCTATTGAGCTCGCACCTGAACAAATCACCGAAGCTATTCTCGCATCATGAACACCGTTTCCATTGAAGACCACAACGCATTAGTTCAAGCAGCATACCAAGCTCGAGGCTACCTTGCTGACGAGGCACGTGATGCTGCAGAAATGTGTGCCGCGGCGACCTGGCATGGTAACAACACCCACAACGCCATCAAGGCCCTGCATCTTGACGACCTGTTTGGCTCCAAAACTGGCGGCTGCACGCCAGGAGCAGAGATCGAAGTTATCCAGAACCGTTTCTCAGCAGCAGAGGTCTGGAACGCACATAAAAAACTCGGCCAGTCAGTCGCCATCCAAGCCTTCAACCGCGCCATTGAGCTCGCTGACCAACACGGGGTCGGCATCGTCAGCGTGGATAACTGCTTTCACTACCTCTGGGGTGGAGGCTACGTCATCGATGCTGCCAAGCGTGGTTACATCGCCTACACTAACTGCACCTCCTCCCTCGCCGAGGTCGTCCCCTTTGGCGGCAAATCGCCAACCCTCGGCACCAACCCTCACAGCTGGGGTCTTCCCACTCAAGATGCCGTTGGCTTTCCTCTCTGTATCGACTGGGCAACCTCCACCTGTGCCATGGGCCGAGTGCAGCAGCTCAAGAGAGAGGGTAAAGAGCTGCCCCCCATGGCCGCTGTTGACGCTGACGGCAACCCAACCCAAGACCCTAACAAAGTTGAGGCCCTCTTGCCCTTTGGCGCCCATAAAGGCTACGGACTATCTCTCATCAACGAACTCTTCGGTGCCTATATTGGAGGTTCGCTTCCGACTCACCGCGGTCGTTCCCTACCAAGCGAAGGCGAGAAAAGCAGCACCTCGTTCTTTTTTCAGATTATCCACCCCGAGGCCATCACCGCAGGGAACTTTGCCATGGGGAGAACCCAAGCCGAAAACGTCAAGGCCGTGATTAAGAACATCCTTGGACCTGGCAATGAAAATGCTATTCTCCCCGGTCAACTAGAAGCTGAAGCCGCTACGCGCTCTAAGCAAGCAGGTGGTCTGATCTTCTCTGACGCTGAGCTTGCTGAGCTCAACGAGTTGGCATCTCAGCTTAACATGCCCTCTCTCAATACCAGATCATTGCCTTCTTAAGTAAATTCCCAGCTATTCGTTCCACCCCATGTCGCACCTTCTCACCAGTAAGCTTGCCGAGACTCTCTATACATCGATAGAGGGCCTCCCCATCGTGGATTACCACACCCACCTGCCCGCAGATGAGATTCTCAACGACCACCAATTTGAGAATATTTGGGAACTATGGCTCAAGCATGACCACTACAAATGGCGTCTGATGCGTGGCTGTGGTGTTGAAGAAAAGTTCATCACCGGTGACGCTAGTCCCTATGAAAAGTTTCATGCCTTCGCCAGCATTCTGCCACTGGCTATTGGTAACCCAGTCCACCAATGGGCTCACATGGAACTGGAGAAAATCTTCAACATCACCATTCCACTTAATGCTGAAACGGCAGAAGGCATTTGGAACCAAACCAATAGGGAGCTGAGCGATAGCACCACGGTCAACAAGCTACTCCAGCTCTTTAAAGTCAAACTCATCGCCACGACCGATGACCCCTTCGACGACCTATCCAGTCACAAGGCCATCGCGGCAAAAAATCACCCCACCCAGGTGCTACCAACTTTCCGACCAGACAAGCATCTCCTAGAGGACAAGATCGATCTTAGCTCGCTGAAGCAACAACACGATTACTTCCACGCGAATGGATGTCAGATGTCGGATCATGGGCTCGGCCAAATTCCTGCACCTGAGACACCTCAGTATGAGGCTCTCAAAGCCATTGCTCAATGGAACCATGATAAAGGCTGGATCATGCAGCTCCACCTCGGGCCACAGCGTAAGGTCAACACCCGCCTCTCCGGCCAAACTGGCCCCGATGCTGGCTTTGACACCATCGGGTCCAAACCCCAGACCGAGAGGCTCATCCACTTCCTCAACGACCTCGACGAAAGCGACCAACTGCCCAAAATCATCCTCTACAATCTCAACCCGAACGAAAGCCCGGCGCTCTGCGCTGCTCTCCAGAACTTCCAACAAGCGGATTCCAGACCGCTTGCGCTCCCTAACGGTCGCCCGCTCACGCCGGACAAACTACAAAGCGGCCGAGAGCTCGCAGGGCAAGCGAAACTACAAAGCGGCCGAGAGCTCGCAGGGCAAGCGAAGCTACAGTATGGACCAGCCTGGTGGCACCTTGACCACGTGCGTGGCATCCGCGAACAACTCGACATCCTCACTTCTATGTCCGCCCTTGGCACCCACATCGGCATGCTCACCGACAGCCGCTCATTTACCAGCTACGTCCGCCACGACTATTATCGCCGCATCCTCTGCTCCTTCCTTGCTGAAAAAGCCCAGACCGGTGAAATGCCTAACGATCAACATCTTCTCAGCCAGACGGCTCAGAACATCGCCTATCACAATATCAAAAATTATCTCAATCTCTAAGTAATATGTCATATCTCGAAGATCTCTTTGACCTAAACGGAAAAGTCGCCGTTGTCATCGGCGGCACCGGTGAACTATGTGGACACATGGCGATCGGCCTTGCCAAAGCGGGGGTTACCGTTGCCATTGCAGGGCGCGATCAGACCAAAGCTGATGATATACTCTCCACCATAAAAGCCACGGGAGGCAACGCCTATTTCCTCGCTACCGACCTCAGTGAAAAAAACTCACTCACCGAGCTCCGTGATTCCGTCATTGAACGATCCGGCAAGATCGACATCCTCATCAATGGTGCCGGCGTTAACTCCCCTACACCGTTCTTTGAGATCGAGAAAGAGGAGTTCCAACATATTTTCGACATCAACCTGCTGGCAACGATGCAAGCCTGTCAGGTCTTCGGCCAGTATTTTATCGAACGCGGTGAACCAGCATCCATCATCAACCTCGGCTCCATTTCCGGGCTCAACCCCCTCTCCCGTGTCTTCAGCTACTCTGCCTCTAAGGCTGCTGTGCACAACCTCTCCAAAAACCTCGCCCGCGAATGGGCGACCCAAAACATCCGAGTCAATACCCTCGTGCCAGGTTTCTTTCCCGCGGAACAAAACCGCAAGGTCCTCGATGAATCACGCGTAGCTTCTATACTGGGAAAAACGCCCGCCCAACGCTTCGGCACACCAGACGAACTCATCGGCGCCACCCTTCTTCTCGCTTCCCACAATGCTGGCAGCTTCATCACTGGTCATGAAATGATCGTCGATGGAGGCTTCAATGCCATGAGCATCTAAACACTTTAATCACATGAAATATTCCAACACCATCATTGCACTTCTATTGCTTGGCGACCTCTCTTACGCCCAGGAAAAGGATGCAAAAAAAGACAAGCCCACATCCATCGCCACCGTCAGCTACGACGTTCGCCCCGGCGGCACGGTCGAAAAACCGCTCATCCTGCGCACCTACTGCCCCGATCCCGGATTAGATGACGCCGTGCTCGGCAACCATGGCAAGGCCGCACCAACCCCCAAGTATTCACCCAGACATGGCAAGGACGTTGAAGGCACCGTCCAACCCATCGACGGCATTCCCGCTGCTATCGCTGTCAACCACGGCGAGAAGCTCTCCTACGTCTGGGACACCACCGAGTGCCGCCTGCTTTACGCGTGGAAGGGTGGTTTTCTGGACATGAGCCCCTACTGGGGAGGTGGCGACCGGGGCCAACGCAAGGGCTTTGGCTACACGCCCAAGCTCGACGGCGTGCTCACCTATCTCACCAAGGGTTATCACCCCATTCACATCAACGGCAAACCCGTCGGCATGCCTCATTACCTGGGCCACAGCCGTAAAAACAACCTGCCTACCTTTCGCTGGAGCGCTAACAATGCCATCATCAGCACAGCGATCACCACGATCCCAGAAAGTGCCGATGGCTCACTGCGTGTTGAATATCGCTCCGAAGGTGATACCACCATCAGCTATAAAGGACCCAGCGGCCGAGGGCTCGCAGGGCAAGCTCCCAACCCTGTCCAGATTGAACAAAAGGCCCCTAACCACCTCATTGTCACCATCCAGCCTGACCCCACAGTTGCCAAGTTCAGCAAAAAGAAAGAAAAGGAGTTCAAAGGGGTTACCCTCGCACGCGGCGAACATCTTTTCACTGCCTACTCCTGTGCAACCTGCCACTCCCTTGACGGTGGTAAAAACCACGGTCCTACCATGGAGAATCTCTACGGCAGCAAGCGCATGTTTGGTGACCAAGAGATCACTGCCGATGACAGTTATCTCTACGAATCCATCGCTGAGCCGAATGCAAAAATCGTGCCCGGTTATCAGCCTAACTTCATGCCCCAGCTTCCCCTGTCTGCTGATGAAATTAATTCCATTATCCTATACCTCAGAACCTTCTCAAAAATTCATGACTAATTTCCCCATGACTCATCCTAACACCAATTCCATCATGAAGCCCTACCTTGCTACTTTGCTTGTGGTCCTACTCAGCGTAACCACTATTCCCGCGCACGCCTATCTGAAAGTCGAAACCATTCCCTTGCCCGAGGGCACCCCACCGGAAATCGGAGGCCTCGCCTTTGACCCTGATGGCAAGCTCTACGTCGCCACCCGCCGCAACGATATCTTTGTCGCCAAACCCACGACCGACCCGAATGCCTTTGATTGGAAACTCTTTGCCAGCGGCTTTCATAACGGCCTCGGCATAGAGGCTCCCGCTCCTGGCCACATCGTCGTCAGCCAGATGGCTGAGCTTACCGAGGCCATCGACACCGATGGTGATGGCAGTGCCGATACTTACAACAACCTCAACAACGAGATCGGCCTCAGTGGCAACTATCATGAAACCAACGGGCTCTGCCCGGACGGAGATGGTGGTTACTACGTTGCCGCAGGTACTGCATCCCACAACGGGCCCACCTTCTGGAAAACCCACGGCAAGTATTCTAAGATCGGACGCCGAGGCCGCAACTACTCCGCCGTGCAGTGGAAAGGCTGGGTCATGCATTTCAAAGACGGCACACTGACGCCATACGCGAAAGGCTTTCGCATGCACAACGGAATTTTCCGTGATTCCAAGGGCCGCCTCTGGTGCGGTGACAACCAGGGGGACTTCCGCGCCACTTCACCACTCTACCTCGTTGAGAAAGGAAACTTCTATGGCCACCCCTCCTCGCTGGTATGGGACAAGGACTTCCCCAAGGATAAGGACCCTCTCAATACCCCTCAGGACAAACTCGATGAGATGCGCACCCACGCCACCGTTCTCATACCATTCATTGAAATGAATCGCTCCTGTTCCGAGCCCGCGGAGATCCCTGCCAACTTTGGAGTCTTCCCAGGCCAGCTCATCATCGCGGACAATAACAACACCCGCATTACCCGCATCATGCTCGACGAAGTAGGCGGCAAACTGCAGGGCAGCTGCACCCACTTCATCAACGGCTTAGGACTCAGGACAGGCAACAACCGCCTCGAGTGGTCTCCCGATGGCAAACAGCTCTACGTCGGCCAAACCGTGCGCGGGTGGGGCAAACCCTCCGAAGGCATCCAACGCCTCAGCTTTACCGGCAAGACACCTTTCGATGTCGAGCAGATCAAGCTCACCAAAACCGGCTTCGAGCTCACCACTACCCTGCCCGTGGCCAATTTGGATGAGGCCGAGATCAGCATCAACTCCTTCCATTACCAGGACTCGTTCAAGTATGGAGGTGGCCAACTCGACAAAAAAACAATCCCCGTCACCAAAGCCGCGAGCACAGCTGACAAAACTGTCACCATCGATCTGGAATCCCTGCAAGCAGGTAAGGTCTACCACATCAACATCAAGAATCTAAAATCAAAAGACGGTAGTAAGCTCCACAACGAGAACTTCTACTACACTGCCAATCAACTGCACTGAAGCACCAACAAGTAAGTCATCATGCCCGATCCCATCAGTACTGCCCAAAACGCGCCGTTTCTTAAAAAACTCGGTATCTACACCAAGCTGAGTGGCCCTGGCTGGATTCAGGCGGCCGTCACCCTTGGCGGCGGCTCACTGGTGGGTGCCCTCTATCTCGGGGTCATAGGCGGCTACGAATTCATGTGGCTGCAGCCACTCGCCATGCTCTGCGGCATCATCATGCTCTCAGCCATTTCCCACGTCACCTTGTCCTCCAAGGAACGTCCCTTTGTAGCTGCTAAAAAACACATCTCTCCCGTGCTCGCCTGGAGCTGGCTGATCGCCACCATCATTGCCGATGTCGTATACTGCTCGGCTCAATACGGCCTCGGAACCGACGCCGTGCAAAACAACCTCGGCCTGCTCAACGGCGAAAATCAAACCTACGTCGTCACTGGTATCTTCACAGTCTTCAGCCTCGGCCTGCTGTGGATCTCACTCGGTGGCGGCAAGGCATCCAAGATCATCGAACACGTGCTCAAAGGCCTCGTTGCCATCGTCGTGCTCGCTTTCATGGCCGTGGTCGTGGTTCTTGCCAGTCAGGGCAGCATCGCCTGGGGAGCATTCTTCGGCGGGCTGGTTCCTGATTTCTCAGCCCTGTTCAAACCCACCGCCAGCTATAACGAAGCCATTGCCGCCACTGGCGAAAACGCCAGCTTCTGGACCAAATACATCGCGGACAGCCAGCGCAACATCATCATTGGCGCCTTTGGTTCCGCCGTGGGCATCAACATGACTTTCCTTTTGCCCTACACATTACTCAAGCGTGGCTGGAGCAAACGACACCGCGAGCTCTCGCGCTTTGATCTGGCGCTCGGACTCTTTATTCCTTTCATCATGGCTACTTCGTTCCTCGTCATCGCCACCTCCGCACAATTCCACGCCAAAAAAGACAGCATTGTCAGCACGGGCAACTACAACGCAGTCGTTGACACTTGGCTCGCCTCTAAAGATGCCAGCTACGATAAAAACGCAGAGAGCGCACAAGCACAACGCGACGCCCTGCCCGATGCTGATCAACAACTCGCCGCCATGGTCGCCAAGCGCACCGCCAAAGACCTCGCCAAATCTCTCGAGCCAGCACTCGGTAAAAATGCCCAGCTTATTTTTGGCATCGGCATTCTCGCCATGGCTATCTCCACCATGATTGTGCACATGATGATGAACGGCTACGCCATCTCCGAGGCCTTTGGTAAGCCGGGGCAAAAAGCACTGTTCATGTTCGGTGCCGCCATGCCCGCTCTTTCCGGATTTTTCTCCCCCATCCTCTGGACCGGAAATCCTGACATCAAAACAACCCTCAACATCCCCGCAGGAACCATCGCCACCACCCTGCTGCCGATCGCCTATCTCATCTTCATCCTGCTGATGAACTCCCGCCAGACACTCGGCGACGAGATGCCGCGCAAACGCAGCCTGATCAATATCCTGATGCTCATCGCTGGAGGGTTAGCCAGCTTCGCCGCGGTCTGGAACCTCATCGGCCGCTATGGCAGCAAGGACCCCTTCATGCACAACTTCGGTATGATCGGCCTCATCGCCTTACCCACTCTGCTACTCATCGGCATCGTTGGATTCGTGCGCAACAACAAATCAACATAGTCATGAGATCAAACTGCTTAATCACTATCACTGTTCTCTCTTCACTCTTCTATCTTCCGGCTTCGGCTAAGCCGCGGACGACTGCAGAAAGTGCAAGCTCCAGCGGCCGACAGTTCGAAGACAAAGTCTTCGGGAGGAGGGCAAGCTCTACCCAGCCAAATATCATCACCATCATCACCGATGACCAGGGCTGGGCTGACATCGGCTACAACAACCCGGGAAAAGTCTACACCCCGAACCTCGACGCCCTCGCCGCAGAGAGCGCCCTCTGCACTCGGCACTACTCGATGCCCCAGTGCACACCCACGCGCATCGCCGCCTTCACTGGTCGTTACCCCGGCCGCTTTGGCAATGCCGGACTCGCCGCCAGCAATGAGCCTGTCTTCCCCCACGGCACCCTTAACCTCGCCACTTTTCTCAAAGCCAACGGTTACCAGACCTACCTCTCCGGCAAATGGCACATGGGAGCCTCCGAGCCCCACGGTCCCCACCACCACGGCTTTGACTCCTCCTACGGTTCCTACGCCGGTGCGGTCGGTTATTATGACCATCGCTACCGCCCTGGCACGCGCGAGGAGATCACCTGGCACCGCGATGGAAAAATCATTGAGGGATACGAAAACGGCAAACACGTCACCGACCTGGTTAGCGACGAAGCTGTCCGCATCATCGAAGAAAATAAAGAATCTGATCAGCCCTTCTTCCTCTACCTCGCCTACCACGCTCCGCATACTCCACTCGATGAGCGCGGTGATTTTGTTGACACCCCGACCCAGCTCGACCCCGACAATCCGAAACGTTGGCTCAACGAAGACAAGATCAAATGGTTCAACGATCCCAAGGGCATTATCCAGTCTGAACCCGACCCTGAAAAACGCCTCTTCCTCGCCGTCATCCACCACCTCGACCACGGCATCGGCCAGGTCATCAAAGCCCTCGACGAATCAGGTCAGCGAGACAACACGCTCATCCTCTTTTCCTCGGACAACGGCCCTCAGGTCAACTGGCCGGGCAATGCCTACCCCGATGATCTCAAACTCACCGACTTCAACCAGAAGATCCCCTTCCGTGGCAAAAAGTGTGACGCCTATGAGGGTGGCATACGCGTTCCGGGTTTCGTCCACTGGCGTGGCAAAATCCCTGCGCGCAAGGTCGACAGCCCCGTCCACGTCGTCGACTGGCTGCCCACCATCGCCGGCTTCATCGGCGCTAAACTACCCCCAGCGGACGACAGTGCGAAGACAAAGTCTTCGGGAGAAGTGCAAGCCCCCCCAGCGGACGACGGTGCGAAGACAAAGTCTTCGGGAGAAGTGCAAGCTCTCCCTCCCCTCGACGGCCAGAATAATTCTGCCCTCTATCTCACCAAGGCTGACCCACCCACCCGGGTCATTTATCAACTCTGGGGCAGGCCGGGAAAGAGATGGGCCCTCAGCCTGGGCAATTGGAAAATCGTTTACTACGGAAAAAAGGAACCCAAGCAGGCCGACTGGCACCTTTACGATCTCATCCAAGACCCGAAGGAATCCAACAACCTTGCCCAGAAATACCCGGACAAAATCATACAACTCCACCAGCTCTTCGTCACAGAGCGGGCCAAAGATCGCAAAACAAAATCCAATCTCTAACGAATACACTACATTATGAAATTCGGAATCATCGGCGCCGGCATGATCGGCCGCTTCCACGCCCAAGCCATCCGCGATATGAGCGGTGGCTCCCTGCACTCCATCCTTGACCGCAATGAGGAGCGGGCCAGTGAGCTTGCCGCAGAGTTCGGTGCCAAAGCCTACTCAGACATCGATGCCTTTCTCGCAGACCCGGAGCTCGACATCGTCACGGTGGGAACCCCGAGTGGCGCCCACCTCGACCCCACCTTGGCAGCCCTCCAAGCGGGCAAGCACGCCATCGTCGAGAAACCTCTGGAAATCACCACCGAGCGTATCGACCAGCTCATGGATGCGGCTAGCGCCAATGGTAAAACTCTCGCCTCCATTCTTAATCGCCGTTTTCACCCAGGAATGGATGCCTTCAAAAAAGCAGCGGACGAAGGTCGCTTCGGTATTCTTGCCAGCGCCTCCGCCTACATCAAGTGGTATCGTGACCAGGCCTACTATGATTCCGCCGGCTGGCGTGGCACCTGGGCACTCGACGGTGGAGGAGCTCTGATGAACCAGTCCATCCACACCGTTGATTCCTTGCTCTACCTCGCCGGCCCTGCCAAGCGGGTTTCGGCTAATACCGCCTGCCTGGCTCACGAACGCATCGAGGTTGAAGACCACTGCGTTGCCTTGATCGAGTTTCAAAATGGAGCCCGTGGAGTGATCGAGGCTTCCACCTGCAGCTGGTCCAAGGATGGTCACCCCGCGCGCGTCCAGCTTGCTGGCACGGAGGGTTCTGTCTTTCTCGCTGACGAGGCCTTTGAGGTCTGGGATTTCAAAAACGAACAAGCCGAGGACGATCAAATCCGCCGCACCCTGATGAAAGGTCAGGAGGCAGGTCTCGGCGCCAATGACCCCACAGCGATCAATACCTACCAGCACCAGCGCAACTTCGAAGAAGTCGTTCAAGCGATTGCCGAAAACCGTGAACCCACTACCTCAGCCGCAGAAGCCCGCAAATCCGTGGAGCTGATCCAGGCCATCTACAAGTCGGCTAAAAACAACGGTGCATGGATCGACCTTTAATGCTCATAAGGCATGGCCAGTTCTCGACCAAAACTCGCCCAGCAGGGGCCTCCTAAAAAATAAGGAGACAATAGCAGTATTTTTTCCCGTTTTTTGACGTAACATTATAGACAACTCCGAAATGAAATCTTTCACCATCAATGCAAACCACCTCTTCCTGGGCTTAGGACTCTTTCTGCTTAGCCCCTGCCTCGGCGAGGAGCTCGACTTCAACCGTGACGTGCGCCCGATCCTATCGGACAAATGCTTCTTCTGCCACGGCCCAGATTCCAATCACCGTGAAGCTGGACTCCGTCTCGACACCGCGGAAGGCGCCTATACCAAGCTCAAGGAAACAGGTAAGACTGCCATCATACCGGGTAAGCCCGAGCAAAGCGAATTCATGATCCGCATCTTCGATAAAGAAGATCCCATGCCTCCGGTGGAATCGCACAAATCCCTCAAGCCCAAGGAAATTGAAATCCTCAAGCAATGGATCAAGGAGGGGGCCGTTTACGAAGACCCCTGGGCCTATGTCGCACCCGTCAAACACCCGGCACCCATGGTGAAACAATCCGACTGGCCCGCCAACTGGCTTGATCACTTTGTGCTCGGACGTCTGGAAAAGAAAGGCCTCTCCCCCTCGCCCGAGGCAGACCCCGTAACCCTGACACGCAGGCTTTCTTTTGACCTCACCGGCCTGCCCCCGGAGCCCAAATTGGTCACCGACTTCCAAAACAAGAAAATCACCTACGAGCAGTTGGTTGACACCCTGATCTCCTCCCCCCATTTCGGGGAACGCATGGCCATCTACTGGCTCGACCTGGTTCGCTACGCAGACACTGTCGGCTACCACGGCGATCAGGACCACAACATCTCGCCCTACCGAGACTACGTCATTAAGGCCTTCAACAACAACACCCCTTTTGACCAGTTCACCCGCGAGCAGCTCGCAGGAGACCTCTTGCCCAACCCGACTACTTGGCAGAAAGTCGCCTCCGGCTACAACCGCCTGCTGCAGACCTCACACGAGGGCGGCATTCAGCTCAAGGAATACAACGCCATCTACGCCGCCGACCGGGTGCGCAACGTCTCAGAGGTCTGGATGGGCGCCACCGTGGGCTGTGCCCAGTGTCATGACCACAAATACGACCCCTACACCATCAAGGATCACTACACTATGGCTGCCTTCTTTGCCGATATTCACGACAAGGGCTACACTGGCAACATACTGCCCACGATTCGACCACCAGAGATGGTCATCTTTAATCCTGAGCTTCAGCCAAAGGCAGACCGGCTGGAGGCGGAAATGGTCAAGATCGTGCCACGCCATACTCAAGACCGGCTCAGCCACTTAGAGCAACTGCGCAGCAAATGGACTGGCAAGTTAAAAGCGTTACAAAATGCCCAGCAAAAAGCGGCTCTGCAGGTAAGGATAAGGGATGCCGAGCAGAAAATCGCTGCGATCGCTTCACAAGAAAAGCTCAACGCCTTCTACGCCCTACGCAAGCAACACCAGACACTCGCAAAGCAAGGCCGACGAACCATGATCACCGTCGCTGAGGAACCACGCACCATGCGCATCCTGCCCCGGGGCAACTGGCAGGACGATAGTGGTGAAATCGTCAAGCCTGCCATTCCGGAATTTATGGGCCAGCTCGAACTCCCCGAAGGCCAGCGTGCCACGCGCCTTGACCTCGCCAACTGGCTGACCGATCCCGCTAAGGGCAGCGGAGCACTCACCGCCCGCGTCTTTGCCAACCGCTTCTGGTATCTCTTCTTTGGCCGCGGTATCTCGCCCTCACTCTCAGACTTCGGTGGCCAGGGCCAAGCTCCGGTCAACCCGGCGCTACTCGATGCTCTAGCCGTAACTTTTCACGAATCCGGATGGGATATGAAGGCCATGGTTCGTCTGCTCGTCACCAGCCGTACCTACCGCCAAGCTTCCCTAGCCACAGCTGAGATGCTTACACGCGATCCCGCCAACGCTCTGGTTGACCGCCAGTCCCGCTACCGCCTGCCCGCCGAGCTAATCCGGGACAACGCCCTTGCGGTCAGCGGGCTTCTCGTCGACGAGGTCGGCGGCTCCAGTGCCAAACCTTACCAACCTGCCGGCTACTACCAGCACCTCAACTTCCCGCCACGTAAATACAGCCAAGACAACAGCGCAAATCAATGGCGCCGCGGCCTCTACGTTCACTGGCAGCGCATGTTCCTACACCCCATGATGAAGGCCCTCGATGCTCCCAGCCGGGAAGAATGCACCGCAGAACGGGCGCGCTCCAATACACCCAATGCCGCCCTGGTGCTGCTCAATGACCCCACCTTTGTCGAAGCCGCCCGTGTCTTTGCCCATAAGATCATCACCAAAGGCGGAAACTCCTTTGAGCAGAGAATCCACTACGCCTTCCAACACGCGCTCAACCGCGATCCCGACGCCGAGGAAAAGGCCATCTTCCAAAAGCTGCAGCAAGACAGCCTTGCTCAATACGATGGCCATGAAGACCAAGCCAGCCAGCTAGGCAAAGCCGGCATAAGCCCAGCTGCCACCGACATCTCACCTGCCGATCTAGCCTCATGGACCACCGTTGCCCGCGGACTCTTCAACCTCTACGAATTCACTTACCGTAACTAGAATGTAACCCCCTCCGTAATCGGAACAAAGTAAGCCAAACTAACATTCGCTATTCACTATTCTCCATTCAAAAATGCATCCCAACCAAACAAGACGCACTTTCCTCGGACAAGCCGGACTCGGCCTTGGCTCCGCAGCCTTGTCCTCGCTCATGGGCACCAGGTCGGCCTCGGCAGCTTCGAACATTTACCCGTCCTCTCCTCACTTCGCGCCCAAGGCAAAGCGGGTCATCTTCCTGTGCATGGCGGGAGGCCCGTCACACCTGGAAACCTTCGACTACAAACCCGAGCTCGACCGTCTCGATGGCAAGGCGATGCCGGAATCCTTCACCAAGGGGCAACCCATCGCCCAGCTTCAAGGCAAGGAGCTCAAGGTGCTCGGTCACCAGGCCAAGTTCCGCCCCCACGGCAAAAGCGGCCTGATGGTCAGCGATTACCTGCCATGGACGGCTAAGATGGCCGATGACATCACCGTGATCAAATCCATGGTCACCGAGCAAATCAACCATGACCCAGCCCACACCTTCATGAATACGGGCACTGCCATCAGCGGCCGCCCGTCCATGGGTGCCTGGGTGAACTACGGCCTCGGCTCGCTCTCCCAAAACCTACCCGGCTTTGTCGTCCTCACCAGTGTCGGTGGACGCAACCCACAACCCATCGCCTCACGGCAGTGGTCCGCAGGATTTCTCCCCAGCCGCTATCAGGGTGTCGAGTTTAATGCCGCTGGTGACCCCGTCCACTACCTCGGCCGTCCGAAGGGTGTTAGCATCAAGCAGCAAGACGAGCTAATCAAATCCATCATCCAGCTCGATAAGAAAAAACTCGGCCAGATCCGTGACCCCGAGATCGAAACCCGCATTGCCGCCTACGAGATGGCCTTCCGGATGCAAACCTCCGTTCCCGACCTCATGGACGTCACCAAGGAACCACAGAGCACCCTCGATATGTATGGCGCTACCCCCGGTGACGGATCCTACGCCTCCAACTGCCTACTCGCTCGCCGCCTCGCGGAAAAAGGCGTGCGCTTTATTCAGCTCTACCACCGCGGCTGGGATCACCACGGCGACCTCGATAAATACATGAAGGTCTGCTGTGAGCACACCGACCGCGCCACCTGGGCCTTGCTCACTGATCTCAAGCAACGCGGTATGCTCGAGGACACCCTGATCGTCTGGGGTGGTGAATTCGGCCGCACACCGATGTATCAGGGTGGCAAAGGAAGCGCTGGCCGCGACCACCACATCAAAGGCTTCTCCATGTGGATGGCAGGCGGCGGCATGAAACCGGGCATGAGCTACGGCGAGACTGACGAACTAGGCTACAGCGCCATCAAGGATGTGGTCAACGTGCGCGACCTGCACGCCACCATGCTCCATCAGCTGGGTCTGCACAGCAACCGCTTCACCTACCCCTTCCAAGGCCTCGACATGAAACTCACCGGCGTCGAGCCCGCCAAGGTCATCAAGGGCATCCTCAGTTAATCTCTGCGATTAACGCGCCCCATGGATTCAATCACGGTTCCATCGTTCTCGATAAAGATCACCTCGACCTCGTTTTCATTCGCCCACGCAAGACCAGCCTCACAGCCCATCACGTAAAGTGCTGTGGCGAGCGCGTCTGCGTCTGTGTTAGAATGTGTAATGACGGTGCAAGAGAGCAAGTCATGCTCAGGAATCTTTCCCGTGGCAGCATTCTTAATATGCCCCTCTTTGAAGTACTGCCCCGAAGTCGCCATCGAGGTATTGCTAAGCGTTAGCCGCGGGCCCATGATGTGTGAGTGGGAGGGCGGAATGTATATGGCCACCTTCCATGGCTTCCCCTTGGCGTTGTGACCACGGGCTTTGATTTCACCGCCGATCTCGACCAAGCAATCCTCGATCTTAAGTTTGTGATCCAAGTAATCAATAATGCGATCCACCGCATAGCCCTTGGCGATGGCAGAGACATCAATTCCCTCGCCTGTGTGGTGAATATCAAAGGCGCCACCGGTGCGGGATTTCCATTGTTCTGAACGCTCGATGAGCTCGTTCAATTCCGCAGAGAGCTGGAATTCATCTTTCACCACAGCACGATTGTAACGCGATATTTCGGAATCGGTTTTCCAAGTGGACGCCATTTGATCAATGCGCTGAAGAGCCTTTTCCACCTCTGCCTGAATATCCTCAGCCTCCATTCCCAGCTGCTCATGCGCACGATATTGCACCTGGTAGCGGGTGCCGAAAATGCTACCACGAAAGGTGTGAAAGCTCGTTTTCTCGTTCCCATTTTTGATGGCAATCAAGACGCCGGCCAACGCCAAGAGCAGCAAAATAATGACGGTGAATTTGCGATTCATCACGGGCTCACTCCAAGGACTCCGAGCGCTCGATTAGAAGCAAGGCACTATCAAAAAGATCATGCGCTGTGGTGATGGTTCCATCAGCATAAAGAAGTGACCACTCGAGCTCCCCCTCTTCCTCGTCCATTTCTGACTTGGGGTAACCTACAAGATCGAGCACCTGATAGCTACGTGGATGCTTATTATCGACCTCGACTACGTAAACCAGCGACGGCTGATCTGGGTAATGCTCATTGCCATCATCAGGAGCATTGATCTCGATGAGCAGGCGATAAGGCGTTTCTTTTTCTGGGTCCGTGGGAACGATATAATCCGCTGGGTCGAAACTTTCGTTAGGCGTTGCCGAGCTCAGAGCATCAACGTCTTCGACCTGCTTTTCCCCAGCTTCCTCAGCCGCTTCGCTCTCGGCCTTATACTTCTCATACTCAGTCTTTTTATAATCCCAGTAAGGCAGCATCTGTTGTGCGTCAGGTGCCTTGCTATGATAGAGGGTCTTGAGATGGTAGCGTGAGGTGTTTTCCAGCCAGATGGCCATATGAGGAGGATTTCCCGCATCAAAGGCACTGCCCCCCTTGAAATTCAGCTGCATCTTGTAATGCGGCGCGGGGGTGTAGTTATAGACGACCTTCGTGTCCTTGAGCTCAAAGCGATCCGCCGCCGGCCCGAGGTTTTTGCTCAGCCCCAGAATCGCCATCACAGGCTTAGGCTGAATCAAAATCACGGTTACCAGAGCTGCCACGCAGAATATCACCAGCAGGGCTGTCTTACTGGTAAAGTAGTTTTTGAGTTGGCGAAAATTGTTCTTCAGATGCAACGCAATCGAGCCAATAAACACAAAACCCAATAGCGCGTGCACCGATACGGTTAGAATATTAAAGGGCAGAAAAAAGCCCATCACTCCCGTCACTGCCAGTGTCAGAAAAAGCACGGCAATGGTGAGGGAGACAACGTTTCGCTTCATATCTTCTGAGCCAAGCTACCTCTATGATCTCGCTGGCACAATCGCCTTATGCTTTTTAAGCTCGGCGTGGATTTTCTCCAAGGGAACCTCTCCAGGCGTTGTCTTCAGTCTAGCGGCCAGCACGGCGGTAACGGCAGCCGCCTGGCCCATGCCCATGCTACTGGCCTGCACACGTGCCGCCGAGTTCGCCAAGCGATCACTCGATACACAGCGACCGGCAACCATGATATTCTTCGAACCCTTGGGAATGAGGGCTCCTCTGGGAATCGTGGGCACCGTGCCATGTTTAAGATGCCTTGGCACCACGCCTTTTTCATCGTGCAGATCAATCGGGTAAAATGAATAACACAAGGCATCCTCAAAAACCCTGCCGGAAGTGTAGTCGTGCACCGTGATCATCGTCTCGCCTTTGATGCGGTAGGTTTCACGACTGGCAGTCTCATTCATCATCTTATTGATTGATGCCTTTTCACCTCCAGGGATCGTTTTGAAAAACTTGAGCAAGCGCAATACACACTTCCGGCCTGCCAGGTTAGTCTGAGTCTGTGTAGCCGCATTGGTGGAATCCGCGCCAAAGATGTGGTTGGTGTTGCCACGTGTGCTCGCGATTACCCCCATAATATTACCTGTCCAGGTATCGCCTTTTTGGAGTGTGCCGTTTTTGATAGCCTCATTGTATTTCTTCTTGATGAGGGCCGCGTTTTCCCGAACCACTTTTGTATCAAAACCCTTAAAGGTAACCACATGGGTTCCCGGCTGGCGGGTTTCCCCTCTCATGCGCTCCATGCCCAACATGCCGACAACCTCAGCACCTCCCGTGCAGTCAATAATCTGAGCACAGCGTAACTGATAAGCAACCCCCTGCCCGACCACGTCGACCAGCCAGCCATCTGCTGTTTGCTCCACCTTCTGAGGAAACTGGTAGTAGGCCAGTGAGACCCCAGCATCCAGACAGGCCTCCTCCGCTAGTAGTGAATAGAGCTGCGCATTGATATCAACATGATAAGGAACATGCGAGCCGTGCACCTTGGTGAAATCCTGTAACTGTCTGCCGTCCACTTCCACCGACTTCGCCACCAGCTCCCAGCCAATGCCCCCTACCACCTGCTTTCCCCACGCATGAAACAAACCCGGAAAACATACCCCGCCGGTGGTGGTGGTGCCTCCGAGCTGAGAGTTGCGTTCCAATAAAACCGTCTTCGCCCCCATGCGTCCTGCTTGAATCGCGGCAACGTGACCCGCAGACCCTCCACCCACAACAAGCACATCGACATCAAGCACGTCTGGGTTTTTAGGATCTGGAGAAGGCAAGTTCTCGGCACTTGCTTTGTGCACCAGACCGGAGGCAGCTAGGATGGCAGTGCCTGCCACCTGCTTTTTGATAAATTGACGGCGATTCATGGGATATTCAGATCAAGTTCAATGATGCATTCTTGCACTCTTCAGACTTACGCAGTGTATCGCCGTGAAATGTCAAGGAATGCAAGAAATGTAATACCAAAAATAGGTGATACAGGGCACCTTGCAAGAGCCCATATGGGGGATGCCCAGATTCAGCAGAGGCTGGAATAGTCTAGGCCATAGACACAAAATCCGATCTATTTGGGATCGCGTGAGGGCGGCCAACTCAATCGCTGACCTTTAAAAACCCGATCAAAACCATCATTTTGGCAAGACGTCTGGGAATAGAGCCACACCATGGACAGCAAAAAGCCCCGCCGGGCTACGGCAGGGCTTTGGGAAAAGTTGAAAGCTGAAATTCGGAAAGCTGAAATGGGCCGCTTCGCGGCTATCCCCCATCACTCCTCCGCTATCAGCTCCGCTTGCGGCGCAGAACGAGGGCGAGGCCACCGAGGCCGAGCAATGCCGTGGAGGACGGCTCGGGAACTGCGAACACAAGAGATACATCGTCGTAGTTGGCAAAGACACCCCCCGTAGCACTTTCGGTCAATTGAATGGATGTGATTCTCTCCCCATCTTTGTGAAAACCCATCCAATTGGTTTCGCCGACAACCCCCGTCAAGCCTTCGGTCGTGGCGTCGCTGTAAAACACGGTGACAGTCAGTCTGTCGTTACCGGAAGCGGCTGAAGTAATCAGCCCGAAGTGGGTGAGGTTGTAATCCGGCGTCCACGTCTCAGTTCCGTCGGCGCCGCTAATAAAACCCCATCGCGATCCAGACGCCTTCGAAGCAGCGCCTCCGGAGCGACCATACCTCGTCGTCCCGGTGATTTTGTCTGACAGCGCTCCGGTGTCGTTTGAGAAATCACCACTACCGAATGAACCTTCCGCATCGAGCACCCCCGCCATCGTCAGGTCATTTGTCGTAGTGATCAAGGTCTGCATATCGAGCTTCGAAAGCGTTCCGAGTTCGTCGGTGATGTCAACATTGCCGCCGACATCGATCATGGCAACAACAGCCGCCCGCGCAGAGTTTGAGGCAATAAAGCTAACCGCGAGCAAGGCTACAGAAAATGCGGAGCTACGGATAAGATAAGAGTTTTTCATAAGTTTCGTTTGTTGAGCTTGACTGCTAGGAATTTGCTTTTTGAACGCGGAGATCAAGCCAGGCTTTGTGTTTTGCTTTGGTGTCTTCATTTCGGGGTTTTGATTTATGGTTATATTTAAATATTCGTTACAATGAATACAATAACCATAACCGGGGTAAGGCGTCAATGTCGTGATGCGTCAAAAAACTTCACATTATGCGACAGCTGAAGTCCCCTCACTCTTACCAACCCTCATCTACTGGCTTCCTTCGGCTCGGGGAGATGATCAACAAAATCGCCGTCCTTGTTACGGAATTCCTCTACCGCTTTGCCTCTGAGCTCGATCAGCTTATCTGCATACCCAGCATTCACCGCCAAGTTGTTCAGCTCATCGGGATCTTTTTCCAGATCGTAGAGTTCCTCAATGACGTCATCTTTGAAATGCCGGATGTACTTGTATTTGCCGTCCCGCATCATCATCCAGGCATACAGGTCCCTGCGCTTGAACGCATCGTAGTCCTTCGCCTTGAGCGTCTCCACCACGCGGTCACCGTATTTATAGATGGTATTAATCATCAGCATCGGCTCCTTGAGTTTCCCATCAGGGCTGGTGAGTAACCCCATGAGATCGCGCCCGTGCATCTTCCACTCGGGCCCGATACCTGCGAGCGAGTGGATCGTGCTGGTGATATCAACCCCATTGACCGCTTCCTTGCAAACAGTCCCCGGCTTGATCAGCCCCGGTGCTGAGAAAATAAGCGGCGCGCAGATATTGGCATCATAGGGCATCCATTTTTCCTGGGACCCGTGCTGGCCCCAGGCGAATCCCTGATCAGAGGTAAAGATGATCACGGTATTCTCCAACTGACCACTGTCCTTGAGCGCTTGGATCACCGCTCCCACTCCGTCATCGAGAGACTTCACCGCCTTGTGATACTTTTTGACCGCTGCGTCATAGCCTTTAGCTTGCCCATCCTCACCTTTTTTCCAGCGGGTCATGTTTTTTAAATGCTCCGGCTTGGTCGGGCGCGGACCAAAGATATCGGCCGGAACTTGGGAAGGAGGGGCCTCGCTATACGAACGCTCATGCCTTTCTGCAGGCGTGTAGGGGCCATGCACTCCCCCGTAGCAAAGCCACAGATACCAGGGCTTTTCGGCGCGCTTCTTTTCCTTGATGTAATCGACAGCAAGTTCGGTATAGCGGTCCGTACTGTATCCGCCGAGCGGTTTGCGTTCACCGCCGTTGGTCCGGACGAATGTGTTGTTGTAATAGGCCATGACATTTCTTCTTCCTCCTCCGCGGTCCCAGATCACCGAGTAGTCCCAGTCGCGGCCGTGACCGACATCGTCACCAAGATGCCATTTACCAATGCAGGCCGTCTCGTAGCCGTTCTTTCTCAATACCGATGGGAAGAAACGCAACTGCTCGGGATCGTAGGTTGCCATCGGGTATTTGCTGACCTTAAAACTTTGATGCGCGTGCTGCAGTAAACCCGTTAGATTGCTAACTCGAGACGGCTGGCACCAGGCTCCCGTGTAGCAGTGGCTGAAGCGCATGCCCGTATCCGCAAGTTTGTCGATATGGGGTGTCTTCGCCCAAGGTCGGGCTTCTTTGTAACACGAGACCGAGCGGTGTGATTGGTCATCGGTGAAGATATAGAGGATGTTCGGCTTGCTCGGCACCTTGGTATCGCCTTGTCCGTGACAAGGCCAAACGCCGAGATGGAAAAAACTCAATACTAGAATACCCAAGACAAGAGGTGCAGACTGTTTAATCTTCATTATATATCAGATGCTTGTGTTAGGTATCAATGATGAGTGAAAATCTTCACCGGCTATTTTGATGGTCTCTTTTTTTTACGTGATGCACCACTTAAAATCTCAAACACTTTGCGACTAAAAACTTCACATTATGCGACAACTGAACGCCCCTCACCCGTGCCAACCCTTGTATCTGCAACAAAAACAATCTCAGTTCCTGTTCGGGGTAAAATTCAAGACTGGAAAAATCGAAATTTAGACAACACTCTCTAGGTATTAATAAGCACCGCATGAAACTTACAGGATTTGCCGACGAAGCTGCACCCGATCTGGCCACCCAGATCAAAGCCACCCAGAAACTGGGCTGGCAGTATATTTCTGCACGCGGCATCGATGGCAAAAATATCCATGATCTGAGCGACTCGGAATTCGACACGGCCCGCGGCCAACTCGAAGACGCTGGCATCCGCATCGCCGAGTTCGGCTCGCTGATCGGCAGCTGGTCGAAAAATATCAAAAGTGACTTTGCCCTTACACTTGACGAAGTGGATCGAGCCATCCCACGCATGCAGCAGCTCGGCACCAACATCGTCCGCGTCATGTCCTACGCTCAGCAGCCATGGGGTGAGAACCAATACGAACAGGAACGCTTCCGCCGCCTGCGCGCGATCACCGCACGCTTCAGTCAAGCTGGCATTACCACCGCGCACGAGAACTGCATGAACTGGGGCGGCTTCTCAAGCAGCCACACTCTGCGCCTTATTGAGGAAGTCCCCGGGCTGAAACTCATCTTCGACACCGGCAATCCGGTATTCCAGCGCGACCGATCAATCCCTGAGCCCCAGCGGACGAGCATAGCCAGTGCAAGCTCTGCAGCGGCCGAGGGCTCGCAGGGCAAGCCCACCGAATCGTGGCAAGATGCGTGGCAGTTTTACCAAGCCGTGCGCGAGCACATCATCCACATCCACATCAAGGACTGTCGTAATCCCATCAATGATGATGTAGAACCAGAATACGTCTTCCCCGGTCAAGGTCAGGCTTACATCCCCGCCATCATCGATGATCTGAAAAAAAGCGACTACCAAGGATTCATCGCCATTGAGCCGCACGTCGCCACCGTGTTCCACGCCAAGGCCGATGACGTGGATTGGGCCCAGTGCTATAACAGCTACGTTGAATACGGACGCGCACTGGAAAGTCTCATTAGCGACAACTAACAAAAACCAACCTATTATAATAACAAATATGAAACTCAGATTCCTCCTCTCACTTGCAGCGTGCATCGGCATTTCACATGCCCATGATTGCAACACCCTCGAGACTCTCCAAACGGGCAGTAATGATGCTGCCACTGCGACCGTCAACAATCAGTTGCTGCTCGACAAGGTCGACCTGACAAAACTCAAGGAACTCGGCTTCAAGCCCCTGATCGGCACCAACCTGGACGACTGGAAAATTCATAATGACAAACCTGAGGTTAAGTTCACCCTTGAGGACGGCGTCATTTCCGGCACATGCGAGAACCTCAAAGGTAATTCCTTCCTCTACACCACTAAGGAATACGATAGCTACCTACTCTACTTCGAGTTCCGCTTTGACCACCTCAAGGGCAACTCCGGCCTGATGTATCACTCGAAGTACAACACCAACAAAAAATTCGCTGGCATCCAGTTCGAGATGGATCCTACCAAACGCCAGTGGACCGGCCTTCTCTACGCGGAAAACCTCGGTGGCTGGCACTACCCGAACCGCGATGGTGCTGCTGGCAAAGAAAAAGCCAGTAAGGAAACCATGCGCGAGCTCTCCAAAATCGGCCAAGAAGCATTCAACCCAACTGGTTGGAACGCCGGCTTTATCCGTATTCGCGGCAATGAACTCCAAACCTGGCTCAACGGTAAGCTGCGCACTGACTACATCTGGAAAGTCGACAACTTCCCCGGCCAAGGCTCCATCGCCCTACAGATCCACGGCGGTAAATCCTGCGCCGTCTCATGGCGCAATCTCTACTTGCTGCCACTCGAGAGCGAGAGCAAGTAAGGGCCCCGCCGAGTAAGCGACTGGTCGAGACCAGCTACATCATTAGCTTCCTGTCCAGCGTACGGTACTGAATCGCCTCGAGCACGTGCTCTGGCAAAATATCAGAACTGTCGGCTAGATCGGCAAGTGTTCTCGCCACCTTCAAAATCCGGTCATGGGCGCGGGCTGAAAAATTCAGCTCGTTCATGGCGTGCTCAAGGTAGCCTGACGCGGTCGCATCGATCCTGCAGTGCTCACGCATCACCTTGCTCGGCATCGATGCATTGCAGGTGACATTGCCTTGACCAGAAAATCGCTCCACCTGGCGCTGCCGCGCCGCCTCCACCCGGCCGCGCACCACTGCTGAAGTCTCACCAGACTCATCGCTCGCCAGCTCACGGTATTCAACCAGAGGCACCTCCACATGAATATCGATCCTATCTAACAAAGGCCCGGAAATACGTTGGCGGTATTTCTCAATCTTTGGCGGCGAGCAGCGGCATTCCCGTTTGGGGTCACCGTAATAACCACAAGGGCATGGATTCATCGCCGCCACCATCATAAATCGGCTTGGGAAGCTAAGAGTCCCCGCGGCACGTGAAATCGTCACATAGCCATCCTCCAAGGGCTGCCTCATCACCTCCAGGGTTTGCCTGCGGAACTCGGGTAGCTCGTCGAGAAACAGCACGCCGTTATGGGCCAGTGATACTTCGCCCGGCCCAGGGTTGGTGCCACCACCCAACAAACCGACGTCAGAGATCGTATGGTGCGGTGCTCTGAATGGTCTAGTCACCAGCAGGGCATTTTCCTTACCCAACAATCCGGAAATCGAATGCACCTTGGTCGAATCAATCGCCTCTGCCTCGGTAAGATCTGGTAGGATCGTAGGCAAACGTTTAGCAATCATCGATTTACCCGTTCCCGGAGGCCCGACCATCAGGAGATTATGCCCCCCTGCGGCTGCCACCTCCAGAGCGCGCTTCACCTGGTGCTGGCCTCTGACGTCCTCTAGCCCCACCTCATAATGACGACGCGTGTCAAAAAGCCGTTTCCTATCCAGCTCATAAGGAGCAAGCACCCTCTGGCCTGTGATGAAATCCCATGCCTGACGCAGGTTATCCACGCCATAAACCTCCAGCCCTTCTACCACTGCAGCCTCAGCTGCATTCGCTGCCGGCACAATCAGACGTGTCCTACCACGCCGTTTCGCCTCCAGCGCCATGGATAAGACCCCACGAACGGGGCGCACCATCCCATCCAGCGCCAACTCGCCAATCATGGAATATCGCTCAGGTTCTATAATGCACTCGGCACCCGCAGTCTCAGCCAAGGCAAGCGCAATGGGCAAATCAAAACGTGGTCCCTCCTTTTTCAAATCTGCAGGAGCTAAATTGATCGTCTTGACCCCATCTGCCCAGCTTAGGGCAGATGTCGTAAGAGCAGATGTCACACGTTGCGAACTCTCCCTCACAGCCGCATCAGGGAGCCCCACAATGTTGATTGCAGGCTTTTCAGCATTAAATGCACTCACCTCTACTTCCACTTCAATGCCATCTACACCCAATAAGGCTGACGAATACACACGCACAATCATGTGTTCAAACTAACACCTACTGTTAGAAGGTAAAGACCCAATTTGAAAATCCTCTTTTTGCGCCTTCACCTTACTTGCATGCCCCTCGCACCAAATTATTCCATTCAAACAGACCTTCCAGATTGACCATAACAGACTCACCGAAGGCTAGTCCCATCAGCTTCGTTTGGAGAATAGATCACAACAGCAGAAGCTCTTCACGGGCTTAAATTAGAATCATTCTAAATAAATAAACAAAAATTCATTTGGCTGCGTTTAAATAAGTAGAAAGGGTTTTACAAAATACATTCAAACTTACCAAACAAAATGATTTTTGGAGACGCTTAACTTAATGAAGATGATGCCATAGTAGCAAAGTAACACAATTAACCAAAGATCCTCAACACTCCCATATAAAGCAACACCTACCCCACAAATACCATGTCCAGATATGAATCAGACAACAGCCTAAGGCTCTACCTCAGAGAAATTTCTAAAACCGACCTTCTCACACCTGAGCAAGAGATCGAGCTCGCCGCCCGCATCAAAAAGGGCGACAAAGAAGCTCGCTCCCACATGATCCGGGCCAACCTTCGTCTGGTTGTGAAGATCGCGCAGGATTATTCCAATTATGGCTTACCACTCGCCGACCTCATTTCCGAGGGTAACATCGGGCTTATGAAAGCTGTGGAACGCTTTGACCCCAACAAAGGTGGCAAACTCAGCACCTACGGATCATGGTGGATCAAACAATCCATCAAACGCGCCCTAGCCAATCAGAGCAAGACCATCCGCCTACCCGTGCACATGGTCGATAAAATCGCCCGTATGCGCCGCATCTCTGCCCTACTCAGCGAGGCCCTTGGGCGCGAACCGACGCAGGACGAGCTTGCCGAGGAGTTAGGTATCCCACTTCGGAAGGTCGCCCTTCTCCAAAGAGCATCCATGCGACCAACCTCCCTCAACGCCCCAGTCCATGAAGATGAAAGCTCCGAGTTCAGTGACCTGATCGGTGACGAGCATGCGGTGAACCCCTTCGAAGCTCTCGACAGCAAAAACATGCATGGAGAACTCGACGAACTACTCGACAATCTTGACGAACGTGAGCACCGCATCATCGATGCCCGCTTCGGCCTCGATGGCAAATCCCCAATGACCCTCGAAGAAGTCGGCCTTGAGTTCGGTGTCACCCGTGAGCGTATCAGGCAGTTACAAAGCATCGCTCTGGAGAAAATGCGCAAGGCTCTGCCGTGTCTGTCACGTCCGGCAACAATGATGCTGCGAATGTCGCCCAAGACGGCCGGTCAAGTGTGGCTTTAAATGAGACACCTGATGGTGGCTTGAGCAACCAAGGGACTGATGAGACGACAATCACGGGCGACAGCGCAGGGGAAGTGCAGCCTTTCGTTGAGCACGAAGCGCCTAAAAAGACAGCTCGTCGCAAGACTGCCACACCGCGCAAGCGGGCGTCTAAGAAAATCGCCAAGGAAGAGACGGCTGC